>Ga0255065_1000334_pt1 | contig 11877 bp, 15 predicted proteins | sample Colum_Cont_RepC__2_FD_188441 | JGI IMG/M metagenome (GOLD analysis project Ga0255065, IMG submission 188441) | Freshwater microbial communities from Columbia River, Oregon, United States - Colum_Cont_RepC_0h | ecosystem: Environmental > Aquatic > Freshwater > River | place: USA: Oregon...
TAACTGGAATTTGTAAGTTGAATGGAAGTGTCAGTTCGTCTCCTATATTTCCAAAACAAAATCTCAGGGATGACTTCTGGGTTTATTTTGGTATCTCAAACGTGAGTGTTGACCAAAATGCTGCTGTGAATTTCAATTCAATTACTTGGTTGAGAAATGGTACGGGCTTTCCAGATAACATAACGATATCTCCTGAGATTTGGGCGCAATTGAATGGAAAGTACTTAGTAGTGCGCACACAGCATAGTTATGTACGATTTTTGGGATTTGAGCCCGAGGGTTATGGCTCCATACTCTGCAGAGATTAACCTTTTACAAGTCGTTATTTCTACTGTTATTTCGGTTTCGGGTCCGAGCGATAGCGAGGCAATAAACTTCCTCACTTCGCTAACACTCCGTTCGGAATTGATTTAGGTAGCAGCCCCAAATAGCCCCTAGGGCTGCCACCATTAATTACGACCCTTCGGGTCGACAGTACTGTTTCAGTTCTCCGAGCCCCTTAGGGGCGCATCGGTGCTCTGGAGATACTGGGAGTAAGTGCCATTACCAACATCCACTATCTTCTCTGCTACTAACACATCCTTCTGCCTTGACTTCAATGGGAAAACTAAAGCGCCACAGCCGTAGTGATGGTAGCCATCTCCGCCAATCCCGTATTCGCCCTGACGAACTGCAGCACCGCACTGACATCTCCCAAACAAGGGCAGGTAAGAGCGTGCCTTATCATTCATTAAGTTTGCCTGGTAGCAACTCTCTTGAATGTAATAGATGTTTTGCTTCCTGGTTTGACTCTTTTGAATGGTCAACTTTCTGATAAAACCGAATTCCTCAAGAATCCTTAGACCTTTTGCAACAGACCCCCTGCCTCGTCCGGTCTCTCGGCAGATAGTCCCATAGGAGGGTTTTACCCTTTTGTTTTTCTTTCCGTATCCAAGGTGACTAACCAGGCACAAAAGCACATCTTTGGCTATGTGTTCTTTTGCTTGGCCTAATATCCTGTAAGCGTGAACTGGAAACGGTGTGTAAAGCCCCGTCTTTTCGATTCCTAATGGGGAGTCTGTTACCAGGTCAATCTCTTCCTGCACTGTACTAACTTCCATTTCTTGTTCTCCATACTGTTGTCTCGTATTTGTTGGGTAGTGGTATTAGCCCTACTTCATCAGGACTGGCACATCGTCTATCTATTCCGAATGCGCCTATGCGATGTCTATCTCCCGCCTCAGTCGAATTGAAGTTTTCAAAGCAGGCAGGGCAGACCTGTTGCCAGTTTTCTAGCATCTGCCCTGTCTTGCTGTTTCGAAAAGGTGGCTGATGTGCCTTACTCACGGCCCTGGGACTGAACCCAGGTGTCTAAATCCGAGAGTTTGTATCTGAACTTGTTGCCTATCTTGTATCGGGGGACCCCAACGGAATCGCCCTTCTGATAAAGGTAACTGGTACTTACATTTAAGTGCGCTGCGGCTTCTTTTAAGGTAATCCAGCGCCCGTTAATTTCTTCACTCAACTGACTTTCTCCATTTCGTTATTATAAATACCTTGACATATCTTGAACAAGGTGGGTAAACTATATCACGTTAACAGACATTGTCTAGGGGTAACTTTCAAGGAAGGGTTTAGGTATGAGAGATTGGCAGTGGTCATTCCCTGATGGACAGCCTGACCAGGGTCGCCCAACTACTTTCACAACCGAGACCAATGATGGCTATGAAATAAAGATAACCCTACAAAGAAATCAAGACGGTGTGCTTGTTTGTTCGGGCCTTGAAATTCAGTTTGTAAACAAAGACTTAGCACCAGATAGGCCAATCAACTCAAGATACTTTCAACTTCTAGGACTTGGCCAAATTCTGCAATCAGCCCGAGAAGCCTATCTGGGATGGGCTGACACCCTAACTGAGGTTTACCAAGATATGGAGGCAGAGAGAGAAACAAAAGATTGGCCATACCCAGGTCCCGTGGGCCACTCTGATGAAAAGTACTCACACCTGGCCTATATGTATGTTCGATTTGTCGGTCTTGCAAAGGACAATCCGATTGATGAACTGGCTCAACATATGAATTGTGACCGAGAGACTGCCTCTTCACGTATTGCAGAGGCGCGTAAAAGGGGATTGTTAACCAGGCCCAAGCAAGGAGTTCTTGGAGGGCGGTTAACAAGTAAGGCAGAAAAACTACTAGGGATAGAGAAAGGGAGAAAATGAAAAAGCAAAGAGGAAATATTGCTGTTTACGTCCTCGCAATTGCGTTGGTTGTCACATCAGCAATCAATGCAAATCAAGCGCAAAGCCATTCGAGCGACACTGCAAAGATAAGAACGTTAGAGCGTGAAATATCGAGTCTAAGGTCGTGTTTAAATTCAAATCTTCAAGATGTAAGTCTTTCACTTAGTTCAGATAACTGGCGATATTTCAACCGTAGATGCTAACAAGGAGACGAAATGCCTAAGAAGATAAACCGTGTACCAGGCGTGGAGAAGCGAGGTGATAAGTGGCGTGCTCGTGCATTCTTTGATGGGAAAGAGACAACAAGAACTTTCTCGTCTCAGGATGAAGCCATACGCTGGAAGAGAGAACAAGAAAGAGCCCTCGAAAGAGGGGAGTGGATTGACCCGCGTCTCTCTTCAATTACGTTCAAAGAATGGTCAGAGAGTTGGCTGAAGGCCAAGACAAACATCGTTCCTCAAACTAGGAGGGGTTATGTATCAAGGCTTAGATGTCAGTTACTTCCTGAATTCGGAGAACGAAAACTCACATCGATAACTAACAATGACATAAGCCAATGGATTGCCCGCTCAATAGATGCTGGTATTGGCCTAGTGGTTATACGACGTGCTCATAGTGTGCTTCGCCAGATATTTGGCGCAGCAGTTCTTGATGGTCGTCTAAATAGAAACCCAGCAGTTGGTGTTCCACTTCCACGAGTCAGCAAAAGAGAGAAGCGTGCACTTAGCGCATCTGAACTCTTTCTATTGGCGCGCAGTTGTGAAGGCTATGAAGTGCTTGTGAAGTTTGCAGGTACCACTGGACTTCGTTGGGGTGAACTTGCTGCTCTTCAATGTAAAGATATTTCAATATTAAATAGGACTATTTATGTTGGTAAGTCTTTATCTACTGGGCTTCGCGGAGAACAGATAGTTAGTTCAACGAAGACAGATGAGTCAAGAGTGGTTCCTTTTCCTAAGGAATTGCTACCCGACTTGCAAGACTTGATTGAGAAGAGAGGTCCTGAGAGTCAACTATTCACGATGCCTGGAGGAGGCTCGCTCGAATACAACAACTTTATGACCAGAATATTTCGTCCTGCAGTCAAAGAGTCTGAACTAAAAGACATCACCTTCCACTCCCTTCGTCATACAGCAGCGAGTCTGCTCATTTCTCAGGGAACCCCAATCACAACAGTGTCAGGAATCTTGGGTCACGCTTCTACTCAGATGACTTTGGATGTCTATGGACACCTTTATGAAGATGATGCAATGACATATATGGACCGTCTCGGAGAGAAATTATTTGCGGGAACGGACAAAGAACGGACAAACGTAACATCAGTAGCAGAAAAAGTAAGCGGATAGATAAAAACAAAACCCTGACCTGCGGTTTTACTGTGGGTTGTGTAGGGATTGAACCTACGACCCGGTGATTAAGAGAAATCACTGGGCGTAGGCTTCAGTTATCACTGCTTTACTTTCTATGCGGGAATCACGCTCAGTTACTTATACAGATTAGGTTGGGATTTCACCCATTATTTTTTGCTAAACGGACTGGGAACGGACAGGGCTACCCCAGGTTATTAACTTCTGATGGACATCTATATGTACTACATCATCAGATATATCTCCTAAAGTATGTAAACAGGAGTAAAACGACTTTGAGTTGAGGCTTTATCTTCTGCCTACCCACATCTCTACCCATCTAGACCCTGAACGTGGCTCAACTCCCGCCAAAACCACCCTGCAAAGGGCATCTACTTTGACCCCACATTGTTTAATTTGTGCTCGCTCTATATGTATAGACACTACCCGAAATTTTCTGTTACAGCATTAATCTGTCGAGGAGGCACAGAGGGTCAATTGAAGGCCAAATTCATCACGCAACGAATTAAGAACGAATGCAATCAGGTCGGCTCCACACTTCTGATGGGTACTCAATGTTGTGAAGAAAAGTTCGTCGAGAGACTCATCTGTCGTGTACTCCTCAAGTTCAGGAATCTCTTCTACATAAATGCGCACGTAGAAGTCCCACGGTATTGCGCCAAACCAAGACCTTGAGGACTTTGACCTAGCGGTCAACGGGAACAAAGTGACTTTTAGTGGACTGATGTTTTCATTCACATCAAAAGCCTGGAGCATCAGGCCTTGCAATCCTTCCTCTTCACACGGAAGTACTGCGGCTCCAAGAAGGTTTATCTGCGTCTCAAGGAAGGCGCGAGCAAGTTCCTCTCTAACGTCGGGAAAATCTCGGTTTAGCGAATCAGCAATAGGGTTTGTCATATTCTCTCCTTTGGACCAGGAGATTAGTGCTTACCAAGGACATAAAAGACGTAAAAACGAAAGATTTTTTGTGACTTCGCCAATATAGCATAGTTGTCTGTCATTGTTGTACACTTCAAAATTCAGTACATTGCTCGTATGGCACTTTCGAAATCAAATAAAACTTTTGTGAATGCAATTTTTCAGTCTGCAGTCAAGAGTATTCAAGAAAGCAATTATGATTTACGAGGCTTTACAAAAAGTAAAGTTGAAGTGGGTCTAACCGCCTTACTTGCAACTGGGTTGATGGCAAGCGCCCCAAACTTTCACGCTTATGTCGAGGTACCAACAAGTGAAAGTATAGGAACAGGCTTAGAGGACATCAGGACTAATCGCGACTTCAAAAGAAAGAAAGAACAGACGAGGAGTGATTTGATTGTGCTGAATCGTCACTCACCAAATTGGGAAAAACCCGAGTTCTACCTAGAATTCAAATTCAAACAGAACTACGACTTAAAGTGGTTCAATCTAGAGCCGAAAAAAGAAGAACGAGAAATAACTTTGGTCAACAATTATGTTGAAAACCTTGGTGACTTAAAGAAGTTGAGCCAATTCAAAGAGTCACACCAAGAAACCATTTGCCTTCAGGGCTTTTATATTTGTTTTAATCCTGAGTCAGAGAAATACGAAAAGAAGGTGGGAGCACCTGAAAGTAATATCGCTGGGTTTATTAGAGATTACACCAAGCCCGAGTTACGAGCCTCAAATCACGAAATATTTCTTAAGTCTATTTCAGGAAGTACCGACGAAAGAGTACTTTCTAGGAGAGAATCACTCAAAGATGAGAATCTCAAGACCTGCGAAGTTGAATTTTGTGGAGACATTCTTATTGCACAGGAAGAGGATTTCTGGCTCCGCCTAGTTTTGTTTGAAGTTACGGGGCATTAACTCTGACCCAGGGTTACTAAATCTACGCTCGCTCTATATGTATAGACACTGCCCAAAATTTTCTGTTACAGAAGGGGTTCTGTTATTAAGGGACTGACTGTTCTATAGTCACTGATACTAGATAAGCAAGTCTGGGCAAAGGTAGAGCAGTTAAGTAGAGTGAGTCTATGAAGAGAATACTAATGGGGGCTTTAAAGTTTAGAGAACAGGAGCGCACGTGGGACTATTTCGCAAAGACCCTGTAAACGATTTGCTGAAGAGCAGAAATAAGAGACGTGAGTACTTAACCCATAATGCAGATGTCTGGGGAGACTGTTTAATGATGGCCACTCCAAGCGCCTCAAGTTTATTGATAGATAACTATGTGGACCAGACTGCCAGTTACTACTTTATGCCTGATGGCTCTATACACATTTGGTCAAAGGAATCCTTTGATGAGTTCAAGTCAGACAAAGTTTTAGTTTGGGGATTCGGGTATGGTGATAATTTTCCTGAATATCTCTGCTTTCGGATGGAACTTATGGCATTCACTTTTGTAATTCAAGAGACGCTTCAGGGCAATGCACTTACTTGGCTCTCGGAGCGCTTTCCGAGTGGTGAAAGAGATACCTTGAACTTTTTTTAGAGGCAGACGTAGGCAGGGGTAAAGCAGTTGAGTATCCGATACCAAATCACTTAACGTGTTCTTTCCATCTCCACTCAAGTTCTTTAACACCACCATAAGTCTCAGAGTTTAAAATCTCGACTTCATAGCCACACTTGCACTTTGCCATACAGATAACTTTCCCTCGCTCTTCTGAATACTCCACCGAGAACTGATGTCCTCTTAGCGAAACACCCGTTGCAATGATTCTCCCCATCTATACCCCTCTCTATGTCAGTGCCTGTGCTTAAGATATATTGGAGGTCCGACAAATGTTTGGGACAGTGATGAAAAATGTACGATGACCTGCAGGACTTTTTTGAATTCGTAAGAGATGAGTCCCTTGCTGCCCTAAATCAAGCACGAAAAGATGTCCCACTTTTTGTAAGTGCAAGTTTCAATCTTGGCCACAAAACCGTGAGTGAAATCGGAGGACGGTTTATTGAGGAGTATGTGACACAGAATTTAAGTCATTACTTCTCTAAACACAAGTCGCTTAGGTTCGAATATCTACCATCGCGAAGCCTGGGAGATTTTAAGATAGAGAGCAAAGAAAACAATACCAAGGTATTGTTTGTGGATATAAAAGCCCAACACTTAACAATCAGAGAAGAGACTGAAAAATACTATAAACTGAATAATATCAAGCAAAAAAAACCTGGAGAAAGTCATCCAAATCTAATATCATTCGATAAGGCGAAGTCGTTTTATTCAGATGCAAGTAGGATTAATGAAGATATCGCAATACTCTCTGTTAAATATATTCCAAGAATTAGTAAAGAAAGAGTCGATTTTGAAATCCAAAAGTTAGATGAGGGAAACTTATTCTTATTGAGAACTCTTTCAGAGAGTAATCTCTCTTACGGTAGTTTAGGAAAAGGACAGATTCAACTCTCAAGAGTTAATGCAATCTCTTTTGAACATCGGTCCAAAGAAACGTTTTTGAAACTGTTAAAAAAGATTGCATCAAGGCCTCGCGTTTCTCGTTTGACTTCATCCTCGTGAATCATTTGCTCGTCAGCCTTGGCTCTACCTTCTTGATGAGTAGTATTTGATGGCCAGTCAGCAGGCCTAGGCAGGGGTAGAACAGTTGAGTAGAGTGAAGAAGTGACTTCGCCTAGCGAGAACTTCATAGCAATTGACTATGAAACAGCCAACAGCAGTTACTTGAGTGCTTGTGCTCTTGGAGTTTCGGTTGTTATTCAAGGAGAAGTAAGTGAGACATTTGCAACCTATGTAAAGCCACCAAAAGAATTCGCAGAGTTCGACCCATTTAACGTGATGATTCACGGCATTAAGCCTGCTGATGTAAAGGGTGCTCCTACCTTTGATGATATCTGGGAACGTGTCGAGAGTTTTACTTCAAAGTATGAATTACCAATTGCTTGTCATTATTCAGGTTTTGATATTCGAGTAACTCAAGCACTTCTTAAGTATTACGAGAAACAGTTCTCAGACATTAGATTTTATGATACTTATACGATTGCTCGAAAACTATGGCCTCAACTTATAAATCACAAATTAGACACTTTAGCAGAGACATTTGGAATTGAATTAAATCATCACGAAGCATCATCAGATGCGGAAGCCTGTGCAAAGATAGCCCTGAAGCAGATGAAAGAGTTGGAAAAGAATTCGCTCTCAGAAGTCGCGGGGAACTATGGATACAAATTGGGATTACTTACTATGAGTGGCCTAAAGACGATGTCAGACTTTAAGAACTATGAGAGCCAGAATTCAGGGTCAAGCAAAATCAAATCTTCTTCAAAAGATGTATTACCAAATATAGATGTCAATGTTGGAAGTGATTTGTATGGGAAGAACATTGTCTTCACGGGGGCTCTAACTTCAATGGAGAGAGGCCAAGCAATTCAAAGAGCAGTCAATAATGGCGCAGTAGTTCAATCAGGAGTTAGCAAAAAGACAGACTTTCTTGTTATAGGAGTTAGTGACTTTATTGATTTCAAGAATGGCAAAAAGACTCAGAAACTCAAAGATGCGGAAACTTTGTCTCAGGCAGGAAGTGGCATTTCACTAATAGACGAAGAGGACTTTCTTCGAATGACCATATGATGGCCAGACAGTAGGCCTGGGCAAAGGTAGAGCAGTTGAGTAGGGTTAAGGAATGAAATCTTCTATAACTACAAAAGATGCAGACTCAATTCTTGTAGGAGCGGCTGGAGAACATTTGGTCTTATCGCGACTCTATTCTCACCGCATTCTCGCCTCGTTTGCACCTCCGAAATTTCCTGATGTTGACATCTTAGTCAATCCAATAAATGGAGGACGTGCAAAGTGGATACAAGTGAAGTCCACAGAGACTAAAGGCAAAGACCGTGGATGGCTTATGAGAGATGGGCATCTAAAACTTGTTTCCCCACAACTATTTTATTGTTTTGTGGAATTAAGTTCAGTTTCTCAGAATGTATTTGTCATTCCATCTCGCATCGTGGCAAAGGTGTTGACTGAAACAGATAAGGCCTATATGAAAAAACCAAAAAGTGATGGCTCAAAAAGGACGAGCCACTCACGCAGAATGCTGAAACCGAGTTTCTATATGCAAGTGCCGTCTGCCCCTGAAGGTTGGATGGATAAGTATCTTGAAAAGTGGGACTTATTAAAATGAAATTCCTACCTATTACTGCTCTCGCCCTAGTCCTTGCCCTCGCAGGGTGTGCGGCTGAAAACAACGAGATAGGCGAAATTGAAAAACGAAATCGCTTTGACGCCTGTGTATTGGATTTTATGGCAGATGAGACAAATAGTTCTGTTTCGTCGTGGAAATTCGATTACGATAAATTTCGACAGGCAGCAGAAATCTCTTGTAGGGCACTACTAAAATGAAAATCAACCCTCAGTTAATGACTATAAGCGTGTTTAGTTTATTCATTGTTTTATTGCTATCTGGGTGCGCTAGTGCGTCCTCACTAGATGAATTAGAGTCAAGAGTAAAACAACTAGAGTATGACAATTGCATTGAGAGACGAATGGAGTTCTGGGAGAGTATGACTACTGAAGGAATTTACGAGAATGCACTTAAGGATTGCGCTCACCTTGGCCCATAGTCTCTTCATAAGCGAATCCAAATAACCCAATTAAATACCCCCATCTTATTTGAGGTGTCATCACTACTCTTGACCCTCCACAGCCTTTTCTTTCTTAGAAAAAGATTGCCGTTGCTTCTTAGCAACGCCTTACCGTTGCTTCTTAGCAACACCTCAATCGTTGCTTCTTAGCAACACTCTAACGTTGCTCTAAAGCAACGAGAAGTCTGATAGCGATGGCTACCATCCCGCTAGGCAGGGGCAAAGCATTCTGAGAATTGTTCTAGGAGTTGGGCTCATCCTTATTTTTACTCTTGCTCAGCAACAAAATAAAGTTATAAACAGGAATTAAAACAAACCATCCATTTCCACTTGCATCCCTTACGCGACGCACTGCGCAAGCAAAGTAGGGCAGCAGAAGTCCAAAGTATGCAATGGGCAGCAGAAAGTCAGTTCCTATAATCCCTTCAATAAATGCAGCACCAAACATCACAGACCAAAAGAATCCAAAGAAATTCCAAAACTCAGCCCTGGTAGAAGTACCTGAAAACTGAGCATATTTCCTCAACACATTTTTGACGTGAACCATAACCATAAGACTTCCTTTCTTTCTTAAATCTTACTGAGGATACCTTTCTCCTCCAGACTCAAAACGAGGTTTTGCTCAGAATCTCCAGAAATTCACAGGTTTATGACCTTCTATGCAATTAGAGGCGCTTGTTAGACTCAGTGGGTGCAGGGTCCCACTCGAGTCTTTTTAAAATTTGTTCTAGCACTTTTCTTTGGCGTCTCTTTTGGAGTGCTGAATTCAACTTCTGCTAGTTCAATTACATTTGGAAAAGAAGTCTTGAATGCACGTTTTGACTATCCCTCAGTGTTGTCTGTCTGGTACCGAGAAGATGATGATGAGGATTTCTATCCTATTTGTACGGCAACATTGATTGAGTCTCGAATAGTTCTTACTGCTGCGCATTGCATTGATGATGAGGGGCTATACGCAGTTGGATATGGAAGCGACATTCTGTGGAACGCAACATTGCAACAAGTTTCAGCAGTATGGCGACATCCTGGATATAGCGAGCGTCAAAATGTAAATGATGTCGGACTTCTTTTGCTCGAGAAAGCAATCCCAGTCACGCCGACTACGCTTTCCTCAAAATCTGCGACCGAGAAAGCAATCAAGGATAAAAACAAAGTCTTAGAAATTGTTGGATGGGGAAAAAATCAAAACGGAGAGATAGCAAACTATCTTCGTAAGTCGACAGTCAAGGACCAGTCACTCTCTCTAGCAAAGTACAAAGGCTGGAGAAATGAAGTTTGGCTTGCTGTCGGCCGATATATTTCAAAGGAAAAAGTTTACTCAGGTTCTTGCAATGGAGATAGCGGTGGCCCGCTCTTTGCTTACACCAAAGGCAACTTGGTCTTGACTGGAATTACTAGTTGGGGAGCAGAGGATTGTGAGGTCGAATGGCCAAGCATTTATGTTCGCCTGAGTTACTACGTTAACTTCATAAAGAGCGACGGTATTCCTACCTTACTCCGCAATGAGAGCACACTTAACCGTTCTCTTCCTTCGGTTGTTTCTGAACCACGCATCATCGGCTTGCCAAGAGCGGGTCAGACGCTAACGTGCGATAGAGGAAGTTGGTCTGCAAATACATCCCAAATAAGCGTTGTTTGGAGTGGAGTCGGTGTCCCTTACGGGACAACTAGTACGTCAATAACTTTGTCAGAGAACACCTCAGGCAGCCCCCGAACATTTACTTGCACAGTTCGCGGAATCAATGCAAATGGTTCAACTCCAAGAGTGTTAACCGTCATTCAACCTACAAAGCCAATTGCAACATCATCACCAGTTATCAATGGTTTTCCAACAGTAGCCAGTGCCGCATCTGTAACCGTGTCTTGTACACCAGGCGTCTTCTCGGGAGCAACAACTGTTACACAAGAGTGGTGGATAGGAGATTCATTCGCTGCATCAACTCGAATCTCAACCGGTAATTCGTTGGTGGTCTCATCTAATTTATACACCCAATATGGTGGCAAGTATCTCTACTGTATAAGTTCATCCATTGGTGAAGGTGGTGCCACTAGTGCTACTAGTCGTAGTGTTTTGATTCCAACCTTTAAGAAACCAGAAGTGCAAACTTTTCCTAATATTAATGGTATTAAAGAGTGGCAGTCTCCAACAGTAAATTCCGTTGCTACTTGTTCTGGCTGGGCGTGGAAGAGTGCTGTAACTCAAGAAATTATAGAGTGGTATGTAAATACTACTTACGCTTTGTCAGGGGCAACAAAAGTTGGAGCAGGAACATCTTTAACGCTGACCGAAAGTTTCCTAACAACAAATAAGAGTAAGTACATATTGTGTGCTGTATCAGGAACTAATATTGGTGGCACTCAAACTATGTATGCTGGTGTTTATCTTTATTACTATCCTTCCGTTTCTACAACGCCGAATCCTTCTTCTACTCCAACTCCCACTCCTACATCTGGGACAACAATAGTTAAACCAAATGCGCCAGTAAATTTTGGGGGAGTAAGTGGAGCGACTTTTGTAAACCTATCTTGGACGGCACCAGCAAACAATGGAGTAGCAATCATCGAATACGTCATTGAGCGCTCCTCTATTAGTTCTACTTCAGGATGGGTCGTTATTGGAAATAGGAACTCAACTCAAGTGTCATATACAGATTCAGGCTTAACGCCTGGTGCTAAATATTACTATCGTGTTCGCGCCTATAATGGTTATAACTATTCTGATTATTCATCTACTA
>Ga0255065_1000336_pt1 | contig 11835 bp, 14 predicted proteins | sample Colum_Cont_RepC__2_FD_188441 | JGI IMG/M metagenome (GOLD analysis project Ga0255065, IMG submission 188441) | Freshwater microbial communities from Columbia River, Oregon, United States - Colum_Cont_RepC_0h | ecosystem: Environmental > Aquatic > Freshwater > River | place: USA: Oregon...
CCTTTTTTGAGCGCGCAAGCAGACCCACGACCCCCATTGGGAAGATTTTCCCTGAAAATGGCTCGGCTAGGCACTATTTAGAATGAAAGAGATTGCTCTGGCTGAATTGGGTGAGATTGTCCGAATTAGGGACGAATCGACTTACCGAGGTGTGCCAGAACCCAGAATCCACACTAAACTCAATGATTTCCCCTCTTATGGCGAGCAAATGATTAAATTCTGCGAGGAAATCGGCTTCACTTTGATGCCTTGGCAACAATGGCTAGCTCACCATACTTTGAAATATAAATCTGATGGCCGATGGGCTCATCCAGTAGTCACCTTGCTCTGCGCTCGGCAACAGGGTAAATCGACCTTTATGGCGCTTCAAATCCTATTTAGAATCTATGTATTGAAAGAAAAGCTGCAAGTCCATACTGCTCATAAGCTAACAACTTCAGCAGAACTATTTTATAAAATCTATGCAATTATTGAACAGAATCCAAGGCTAGCTGCTGAATTTACAAAAAAACTAGAAAGTAAAGGCTTTCAAGAGCTTCAATTTACTGAAGGCCGTCGATATATAGTCAGGGCCAATAACTCGGCTGGTAGAGGCATTGCAGCCCCTGAAACGATACACCTAGACGAAGCTAGAGAGTATAAAGATGAGGATGTCTGGTCTGCTCTAAGATATACGCAAATGGCTTCAGCCAATCCTCAAATATGGGTTTATTCAAATGCTGGAGATCAACACAGCATAGTTCTAAATAAACTCAGGGAAAGAGCGATGGCTGCGATATTTGGTAGCAATGATGATATTGGTTGGTTTGAATGGTCAGCGCCTCAAGGCATTAAATTTGATAACTCACCAGCTTTCTGGCTAGGTGTCTGCCAAGCAAATCCGTCACTTGGCATAACAGTCCATCCAGATAACATTCGCGCCGTATTGTCAGACCCCGAGGATATTGTGCGCACAGAAGTTTTATGTCAATGGGTCGATACAATCAATCCAGTTATCAATCCGTCTCAGTGGGAGAGTTGCAAAGTTGAGGGACTTCGACTCAACCCTGAATCTGATACTTGGTTGGCTATTGATCTAAGCCCTAGTAGAAAAGAAGCGGCGCTAGTCGCTAGCCAAAGACTTGAGGGCGATAAGTTCCAAGTAATATTGCTTCAGACTTGGCATAACCCTGCCAATCTGGACGATAAAGCAATGGCTAACGATGTAGCGGAATGGGTGCGAAAGTATCCAGTTCAGTTGGTTGCCTATTCAGCCAGAACCGCCTCGGCAGTTGCTGCGCGATTAGCTCCTGCTGGTATTAGGGTTGAGCCAATAGATGGCCTTGACTATGCACAAAGCTGCGATGAGTTACTGGGAGCAATCTCATCTCAGCGGTTGGCTCACTCGGGACAAGATGAGCTGACAAAGCAATGCCTATCCGCCGTCAAGCTACCCTTTGGAGACGGCGGCTGGGTAATGGGTCGTAAGGTAAGTAATACGACAATCTGCGGAGCAATTGCTTCAGCCTTGGCAACACACTACGCAACTCAGTCTGAAATTGGAGTAGATATTCAAATAGTGTAAGTGGGTTGATTTACAATGTCAGTAATGGGTGCTATAAGAGATTTCCTATTTCCAGTAGTTGAAGCAAAGAGAACTATTGCGGTCTCAGATGTAACTGCTGCCTTAACCCCAGTCCAAATATCTGACTCGGTATATAACATTCTTGGCGGTGCTACTAATACCACTCGCCAATTAGCAATGAGCGTTCCATCCGTTGCCAGAGCTCGCAATATAATCTGCGGAACTATTGGCTCATTACCTTTAACAACTTTTAATCGCATTACTGGCCAGTATGTTGATCCACACAGAGTTATCAATCAGCCAGACCCAAGAGTTGCTGGGTTCGTAATCTATTGCTGGCTGGCTGAAGATATTTGGCTTTATGGCGCTGGTTATGGTCAAGTTCTCGAAATGTATAGCGCAACTGATGGCGGTCGCGTCAGAGCTTGGACTCGGGTGAGTCCAGAGCGCGTCACAGTTGATACAGATTTTCTAAATACTGAAATTACTGGATATAAAGTTGATGGCAAGTCAGTCCCACTTCAAGGCGTAGGTTCATTAATTAGATTTGATGGCCCAGACGAAGGATTACTTCACAGAGCTGGCAAAACAATTGCAGCAGCCGTATATCTAGAAAACGCAGCAGTTAATTATGCTAAAGAGCCAGCACCTTCAATGGTGCTAAAATCAAATGGCACTAACCTAACAGCAGAACGCATTTCAGCTTTACTAACCGCTTGGAAGACTGCTCGTCAATCTCGCTCTACAGCATTTCTAAATGCAGATGTAGAATTGCAGCAATTTGGCTTTGATCCCAAAACAATGCAACTAGCAGAGGCTCGTCAATATGTGGCGCTAGAACTTGCTAGAGCTTGCAATATTCCAGCTTATTTTTTAAGCGCCGAAACAACTTCAATGACTTACTCTAACGCTGTATCGGAAAGGCGCGGGCTCGTAGATTTCTCACTTCGCCCAATTCTAAAAAGTGTAGAGGAAAGGCTTTCACTTCCAGATTTCGTCCCTAATCCAGTAATGACGCGTTTTGCGCTTGACGATTTTCTTCGCGGTAATCCGTTAGAAAGAGCGCAAGTCTATGAAATCCTAAACCGCATTGGCGCAATGAGCGTTGAGCAGATTCAACGAGAGGAAGATTTAATACCTAATGAAAGTTAATATTCCAATGGTCGTAACAGCGGCCGACACAATCAAGCGCACAATAACTGGCACTATTGTCACTTGGAACGAGCAAGGCAATACTTCAGTTGGCCCAACAGTCTTTGCAGCTGATTCAATTGAAATGAAGCCAGTTAAGTTGCTTCTTGAGCACGACCGCACTCGCCCGATTGGCAAAATGGTCTCTCACAATGTAACTAAGTCTGGTATTGAAGCAACTTTCAAGATTGCCAATACTATGGCTGGAGAAGATGCTTTGATTGAAGCAACTGAAGGTCTGCGCGATGGATTTAGCGTTGGCGCTCAGATTAACGAATGGACAAACAACAAAGGCGTTATGCAGATTACTTCAGCAACTTTAGATGAGGTATCTCTAGTAACTGATCCTGCAATTGATTCTGCTCGCGTAAGCGAAGTAGCAGCGTCAGAGAATGAAGCACCAAAAGAAGATTCTGACTTGGCAACCGCTGATTCAGAGAAACCAAACGAAGGAGACCAAGTGTCTGACACTACCGCTCCTGCTCCTGCCGTTGAAGAAGCGGTAGAAGCAGCTAAAGCAAATATGGTTGAGGCAGCTCGCCCAGCCTTTTACACAGCACCTCGCCTTGAATTTTCAAAGGCAAAATATCTTGAGAATAGCGTTCGCGCTAAGCTTGGTGATGACGCTGCTCGTCAGTATGTTATGGCAGCAGATGACACCACTTCAAATAACGCTGGCTTGATTCCTACTCGTCAATTAACCGAGGTAATCAACCCACTATCAAATGCTGATCGTTCAACAATTGATGCAATCTCTCGCGGAGTTTTACCAGATGCTGGTATGAGCTTTGAGATTCCAAAGATTACAGCCGTCCCAACAGTTGAAGATGAGAACGAAGGCGATGCAATTGTCGAGACAGGAATGACCAACAGCTTCCTAACAGTAAATGTTAATAAGTATGCAGGTGGCCAGACCTTCTCCGTTGAACTTCTTGACCGAAGCAATCCAGTATTCTTTGATGAGCTAGTCCGTCAGATGGAATATGCCTATTCACTTGCAACAGATAAATTTGTTGCTGCTCAACTTCTTGCTAATGGTCAATTAGCACCAACAGCTCAAGCAAATAGCGCGACAGGCTTGCTTGGCTTCGTTGCTGAAGCAGCTGCTGAAGTTTATGCTGATTCTCTTGGATTTGCTCGTAACTTAATTGTGACACCTGAGCAATGGTCAAAGATTATGAGCTACAACGATTCAGGCCGTCCAATCTACACAGCTTCACAGCCTCAAAACGCAGGTGGAGCAGTAAGCCCACAAAGCCTTCGCGGAAATGTTGCTGGACTTGATCTATATGTATCTCGCGCACTTGGTATCAACCAGAGCGCAGCTCCAACTGGAGATGGAACGATGGTTGTAATCAATCCTGATTCTTACACTTGGTATGAATCTAGCAGATTCCGTCTGCAGACAAATGTGGCTCTAAACGGCCAGATTGAGGTTGCTTACTACGGCTACGGCGCACTTGCCGTTAAAGTTGCAAATGGTTCTTGCCACTTCAACTTAACCTGATAAAACCCTAGTAGTGACGGCCAGTCCGCTCCCGAGCTGGCCGCTCACCTAACTGATTGAAAGGATGACGAAATGCCAACGATAGTTACAGCCACAGAGCTAAGGACAATTCTTGGCGTTTCGTCATCCCTATATCCAGATGCTTACCTAAACGATATTGTTGATGCTTCAGAGAATTTAGTTTTGCCAATGCTAGTCACATTCCAGAGCAAGATAAACAAAGTAAAGCTTGAGGATAATGTCGCTTACTTTGAGACCGCAACGATTCAAGAATTCACAGAAGGCCAATCTGTAATTATTACTGGATGCGGATCACCATTTAACGGCACACACACAGTATTAGCAGATGAGTTATCAGATTATGTCTTTACAGTCGCAATCACCAACGCAGATATATTGGAAAAAAATGTTATCCCAGCAGGAAACGCTGCGCTCTCTGGACTATCAACCTATGTCGGAAATGCCAATGCTGAAGCTGCAATTCTGGCTATCTCAGTCGAAATCTTCCAAGCGAGAACAGCCGCTGGTGGATCAATAGAAGGCATAGATTTTGCAGTAACCCCTTATCGACTATCGAAGAATTTACTTGCAAAAGTAACGGGGCTGCTAGGGCCTTACCTTGATGTAGAGACGATGGTTGGTTAATGCCATCAACAATTGCCACAGATGTTAGAGGCGCTATAAAAACTGCGCTTGCTGGCGTAGCTGCCAATATCTACGATGCTGTTCCAGAAGCGCCCATCGTTCCAGCAATAATTTGCATCCCAGATTCGCCCTATATGGAGCTTGAAGTCTTGGGTAAAGCTACAACTAGAGTTAAATTAAATTACACCATAACTGCCTGCGTTGCGTATTTCAGCAATGCCGCTGCTTTAGATAATTTAGAGCAAATGGTCATTAGTATTCTTGGAGCACTAAATGCTTCCAAGTATGAATTATCGGTAGTCGAAAGACCATCGGTAACAGAAGTCGGAACTACTACCCTGTTAGTTTCAGATATACGCTTGAGCGTCCGCTACGAGCAAACCGCATAGGAGACCCAAATGCCAACTACAGTAATAACTGGGCGCGATGTTACCTTCACGCTTGATAGCGTAAATTACGATGCCCAAGCAACAAGCGCAGTCCTAAGCTGCGAAACTATCATAGAGACCTATCAGACTCTTGATGGTCGCGCCTATAAGTCCGTTGATAAGCAATGGACATTTGCAATTGAATTGCTACAGGATTGGGGAGTTGCAAGCTCTCTATTCGAAGCAATGTGGGCTGATGCTGAAACAGCACCTAATACCACACTCACAGTTGCTTTCACAGCTGCAACTGGCGCAGTATTTACTTTCAGCGTATTGCCAATTTTCCCGACTGCTGGTGGAGCTGCTCCTGGAGCACTTACCGACACTTGGACAATGACAGTAGTTGGAACACCAACAGAGAACTTCAGCTAAGAGATCGGAGCATCGGGAGCTATGAAGTCAGCAATTACAATTACATATAACTCGGGCGACCAAGCGACTTATATCGCGCAACCGCCCGAGTATGCCAAATGGGAAAAAGAAACAGGCAAGTCCATTAGGGCAATGTCTGAACCTGGCATCTGGGACGTCTTATTTCTTGCATACAATGCAATGAAACGAGAAGCAGCAGGTAAGCCAGTTAAATCTTTTGATATTTGGATGGATACAGTCGCAGATATTGAGGTAGAGGGTGATAGCCCAAAAGCTACCCCGACGGAAGTCTAAACAGACTTATCGTCGAGTTAGCAATAGCCACCAATATCCCAATGCAATATTGGACTGATGCAGAGGATATAGTTACAGCAGTCGAGTTATTGGAAAGGCGAAATAATGGCTGATGCAATTGCTTATGATAAAGCCGACCTTCGCCGTATTAAAGGCGCTTTTAAAGCTATGGATGAAACTGCCCTTGATGCTGCCAAAATTCAATCTAATTCTTTAGCTGAGTATCTACGCAAGAAAATTCAAGAAGCAGGTGGCCAAAGAGTGCGCTCTGGTAAAGCCGTAGCCCGAGTAGTTGATGGCGGTAAAGTATCTAAATCCAGCAAGCTAGGCGAAATCTCTTATGGTTTTGCCAGCCAAAGATTCTCAGGTGGAGCTACAACCCAAATGCTCTGGGGCGGTTTAGAATTTGGATCTAAACGCTATAAGCAATTTCCAACTAGAAATAAAGATGGTTATTTTATCTATCCTACTTTGCGCAAAGAGCAGTCTTATTTAATCGCTCAATGGGAAAAATCATTTAGCGAGATTCTTGGAAAGTGGGATGATTAATGGCTGGTAATAGAACCCTTAAATTATCCATCCTTGCCGATGTTGATGATCTAAAAAAGAAGCTAGGTGACGGCAGCAAAGAAGTCGAAGGCTTTGGCAGTAAGGTAGGCGATTTTGGCAAAAAAGCTGGCATTGCTTTAGGTGTTGCGGCGACTGCTGCTGCCGCTTATGCCGCGACTTTATTAATTGATGGCGTTAAATCAGCAATAGAAGATGAAGCTGCTCAGGCAAAATTAGCTGGCACTTTAGAGCGCGTAGCAGGTGCATCAAAAGAGACTGTCAAAGCTGTTGAAGATTACATAACAAAAACGGCATTAGCCACAGGTGTTGCAGATGACAAATTGCGGCCAGCCTTCGACAGATTAATTCGCAGCACTGAAAATGTAAAAGGCGCGCAAGATGGATTGAATCTTGCTTTGGATATAAGCGCAGCCACGGGCAAAGATGTTGAAACAGTTAGCGCCGCTTTAGGCAAAGCATTTGATGGCAATGTCACGTCGTTAGGCAAATTAGTTGGCGGCTTTGAAGCTTCAGAACTAAAAGGCAAAACACTCGCAGATTTGATGCCGACATTAACTGAACGCTTTGGCGGCGCAGCTCAAGAGCAAGCCGAGACATTTGCTGGCAAAATGGCAAGACTTGGTGTTGCATTTGATGAAGCTAAAGAAACTGCTGGATCATTCATATTAGATGGCATCACGCCACTCATCACAGCATTCGTAGATAAGGGAATTCCTGCAATTCAAGAATTTGCCGATGAGATTGGCCCAAAATTAAAACCAATTATTGAAGGTGTATCAAAATTTGTACAAGAAACTTTATTGCCTGCTTTTAAAAATTGGTATGAATTTATTTACACAAAAGTTATACCGTTTTTAATCAATACTTTTAAGCCTGTATTTGAAGGATTAAAGACTGCTTTCAATACGGTTAAAGATGCAATAGATGACAACAGAGAAGGCTTTGATAAATTAAAGCCAGTCATTAAAGCAGTTGCAGAATTTATTAGAGACAAAGTTGCGCCAATTCTTAGCGGCGCATTCAAAAAAGCTCTTGAGGTTATTGGCACAATCTTAGGCGGTTTAGTTGATGGCTTTGGCAAGTTAGCTGGATTTATTGGCGATGCTTACAATGCACTTTCTAAATTTGTAAATCTAATTAAAAATAATCCAATTGTCAAAGGTATTGGCGATTTAGTAGATAAAGCCTTTGGAGGCGGTAAAGCAACGGGAGGAGCAGTCAATTCATCCCAGTCTTATTTAGTAGGTGAGCGAGGCCCAGAACTATTTGTTCCCAATACGGGTGGGCGCATTATCCCAACTAATTCTATGGGTAGGCAAAGTATTGTTATTAATGTCAATGCTCCTAGTGCCATAGATGAAGAAGGATTTACTAGAGCGGTAGTCCTAGCTTTAAATAATAGCAATTCTCGAACTGGCGCAGGCGCTCTGCAACTAACGGGCCTATGACAATTTGGAATCCTACTTATCGCGTTAAAGTTGCTGGCACTACAGTCACCAACGCAACTCTCAGCGGTCTTACAATTACTTCAGGCCGAACCGATATTTATACCCAGCCAGTTGCAGGTTATTGCAATGTGACCTTGATTGAGACTAGTGAGGCAGCAGTCCCATTTGAAATAAATGACGCAGTTACAATAGAGGTGCAGGATTCTACGGCAACTTATGTAAATCTCTTTGGCGGCTTTATAACGGATTTGGGCATTACAATTCAGACTTCAGGATCAACTGCTACGAGTCAGCAGATTAGAATTGTTGCAGTAGGAGCTTTAGCCAGATTAAACAGAGCAGTTTATACTGGCAACTTTGCCCATCAATTTGATGGAGACCGCATTGAAGAATTACTTAGCGGCGTATTATTTGACCAATGGAACGAAGTGCCAGCTGCCGAAACTTGGTCAAGCTATGACGCAACGACACAATGGCAAGATGCAGAAAATAGCGGATTAGGCGAGATAGACACTCCTGGTGATTATGAGTTGCACTCAGAGACTGGACTTAATGACACAGTTTATAATTTAGCTTCTAGGTATGCCACTAGCGGACTGGGTTATTTATATGAAGATGCTCAAGGCCGAATTGGTTATGCCGATTCGACACACCGAGGCCAATACCTTGCGACTAACGGCTATGTTGATCTTGATGGCAATCACGCCATCGGCCCAGCTCTTTCCATAGTCAAGCGCGCTGGCGATGTCCGAAACGCAATCACAGTTGGCTATGGAATTGGCAGCGCATCAGAAACTGATGAGGATGCAGCTTCTATATCGCTTTATGGCCAACTAGCTACCACAATATCTACAACCCTTAGGCATCAAGCTGACGCCGCAGCTCAAGCAGCCTTCTATCTTCTTATCCGCGCTTATCCTCAATTTGCCCTACGGCAGATAACCTTTACTACGGCCAGTCCAGAAATTGATGATGCCGACCGAGATAGCTTGCTAAATGTATTTATGGGTATGCCATTGAATATTACTAATTTGCCAAGCAATATGACCGATGGCGAGTTTCAAGGATTTGTTGAAGGTTGGACTTGGACTGCAAGTCTTAACCGTTTAGACCTGACGATGAACCTATCGCCTATAGCTTTCAGCCTTCAAGCCTTCCGTTGGAACTCAGTTCCAGCGGTAGAGAGTTGGAATACAATAAACCCATTACTGGAATGGTATAACGCTACAATTGTGGCATAGGAGACTAAATGGCAACGACTACTAATTACGGCTGGACTACCCCTAACGATACTGATCTCGTCAAGGATGGAGCAGCTGCAATTCGCACATTGGGAAGCTCAGTCGATACAACGACAAAGAACTTAAACCCACAGACAACTACTGGCGCACTTGCTTATAGATCAGCAACCGCCAATGTAAATACTGCTTTGCCAATAGGCACTGCTGGTCAGATTTTAGCCGTATCTGGTGGCGTTCCTGCTTGGATAAATAATGATCAAGGCGATATAACTGAAGTTCAAGCTGGAACTGGTATTTCAGTGGCTTCTGGAACTGGGCCAGTCCCAGTAGTTTCGTATGATTTTCGGGCAGGTTCAGCCTTAACACTAAATGCTCAGACTGCAACTTATACAATAGTTTTAACGGACGCAGACCAAAAACTGGTCACTATGTCCGTTGCTACTGTTAATGATTTTCAAATTCCAACGAATGCCAATGTTGCTTTTCCAGTTGGCACAGTAATTAATGTTATTCAAATCGGTGCAGGTCAGACCACAATTAAGGCAGTTACTTCAGCCACTACTACAATCTCATCAACAGGAGCTTCTGCAATCGCACCTAAGTTGAGGGCTCAGTATTCAGCTGCTTCCTGTATTAAGGTCGCAACCGACACTTGGTATGTTGTAGGAGATATTGCCTAATGAGTTTAATCGGGATTATTGCTTCACAAAATTATCCGCGTTCAGTCAATTTCACACTTGATTATCTAGTTGTTGCTGGTGGTGGGTCAGGTGGTGGTTATACAGGTTATGCTGGCGGTGGTGGTGCAGGTGGTTTGCGTTCAACTGTGACTGCAACTGGTGGTGGCGGAAGTTTAGAAAGTGCTTTAACTGTGGCAACTGGAACAAATTATAGCCTCACCTGCGGTGCTGGTGGAAGTGGTGCAAGCGCTGGAGCGAATGGAACAAATAGTGTATTCAGCACAATCACTTCAACAGGCGGTGGCAGAGGTGGATACTATGACGGCGCAGGTAACGTAGCCCCTAATTCTGGTGGCTCAGGCGGTGGTTCGCGCAATGGTAATGGTGCGGCGGGAACTGCCAATGAAGGTTATGCAGGTGGAAATTTTGGTACATCATCTACTGGGGGCGGCGGTGGCGCTGGTGCTGTCGGCACTAACGGCGGCTCAGGTGTTGCTGGCACAGGTGGTGCGGGTGTATCGGTAAGTATTTCAGGTAGTAGTGTCACTTATGCTGGTGGCGGTGGTGGAACAGTGCAAGGCGGCGGGGGTGGCGCAGGTGGCTCTGGTGGCGGTGGTGCAGGTGGCGTTGATTCAACTATTGGAAGTAATGGAACAGACAATCGCGGTGGCGGTGGTGGTGGATCAGGCGGTCTTGCCAGCGCGGGATCAAACGGCGGTAGCGGTGTAGTTATTTTGCGTTATCCAGATACTAGAACAATTACAATTGGCGCAGGTTTAACAGGAACAGAAAGTGCTGCAAGTGGCGGTTACAAGCGAGCCACTATTACTGCTGGCACAGGAAATGTGAGTTGGGCATAATGGCACATTACGCATTTTTAGATAATAACAATGTAGTAACAGAAGTTATTAAAGGCATTGACGAAACTGAACTCATAGAAGGTTTAGACCCAGAAACTTGGTATGGTAATTTTAGAAGCCAAGTCTGCAAGCGCACTTCATATAATGGCAATATCCGCAAGCAATATGCAGGGATTGGCTATACCTATGATGCAATCAATGATGTATTTATTGCGCCACAACCTTATCTATCTTGGTCGCTAGATCAGAATTATGATTGGCAACCGCCTATTCCTAGACCTGTAGGTATGTTTTGGTATTGGAATGAAGATAGCCTAAGCTGGCTGGAACAATCTTTATAGATAATGAATAGACTATGTGCAGCGGGCGTTCAGTTAAGGGAGCAAATCGACGATGATTATCCTGATCGCGATAGGAAGTCTGATGGTTGGATTGCTGACGCTCGTCACCTTGCTAAAGGTAGTTCTGACCATATACCAATCAATGGAATCGTTAGAGCTATAGATATTGATTCTGACCTATCGGCACATAAAGAAGAAGCTTATGCGCTGGTCGAGAAGATTCGTAAATGCGCCAAGAAGGGGGATAAGCGCATTAAATATATTATCTACGATGGAAAGATTATGAGCCCAATACTGGGCTGGAAGCGGCGTAAATACTCAGGCCCTAATCCTCATCGTTCCCATTTCCATATTAGCTTTACAACTTTGGGAGACAAAGACAGCAGTTACTTTGACCTAGAAGGAGACAAGAATGAGCGACCTAAAAAAGATGGCCGAAAGCTGGGCAAAGACATTCCTAGCGACAGCACTAGCGACTTACCTAGCGGTGGGATTCGACCTCAATGCGATTGCAAATGCCGCTCTAGTGTCAGTCTTGCCTAGCATAATTAACTGGCTTAACCCTAACTACGAGCGATACGGCAAAGTCCGGTAATGGTTGCAGCTGAATTAGCAACCCTAGTTGCGTCAGTCTTGGGATCAATTGCCCTACTAATTGCTGGCCTTCGCTACATAATTAAATTGGAGAATATTC
>Ga0255065_1000341_pt1 | contig 11730 bp, 7 predicted proteins | sample Colum_Cont_RepC__2_FD_188441 | JGI IMG/M metagenome (GOLD analysis project Ga0255065, IMG submission 188441) | Freshwater microbial communities from Columbia River, Oregon, United States - Colum_Cont_RepC_0h | ecosystem: Environmental > Aquatic > Freshwater > River | place: USA: Oregon...
TCATCGCCCTGCGCGAAGGCGAGGCCTTCTCCAAGGAGGCCGTCGCCAGCACCGTCCGTTCCCTCTACGCGACCGGCCGCTTCGCCCAGGCGACGGTCGAGCCGGTCCTCGATCCGAAGACCGGTGAGGTGGATGTCGTCGTCACCGTCGAGCCCCGTCCGATCCTCAAGGGCATCGAATACATCGGCGGCGACGGCCTCGTCGGCGCCGACGCCTCTTGGTTCGGCGGCGAGGAACTGCAGGACGTCCGCCTCGGCGAACCGCTCGACATGGCCCAGCTCCGCCGCGCCGAGATCAAGCTGCAGGATTCGCTCCGCAAGAAGCGTCCCTTCACCCGCGTCACTTCCCAGCTCCGCGATATCCCCGGCGGCAAGATGGTCTCCGTCGTCGTCGACGAAGGCATCGACCTCAAGGTCGACACTTACCGCTTCGACGGCGCGAAGGCCTTCAATCGATCCGAACTCGCGGACGGCGCCAGTCTCTCCACGAGCGAGTATCGCTGGTATAAGTGGTCCTGGCTCATGGGCACGGGCCGCCTCGATCCCGAGCAATACCGCGACGACTGCCGTAAACTGCGCGAATTCTACCGCTCCAAGGGTTACTTGGACGTCCAGGTCGAGGACGCCGACCCCCAGAAGATCTGCGTCGTCAAGGATGTCAGCGGCCAGACCGGCTGGCTCGACGTCGTGTTCAAGCTCACCGAAGGCCGTCGCTACACCGTCGGCGCCCTGGCGATCGAAGGCAACCGTCTCGGCGTGACCGATCCGCTCTTCTCCGCCGAATCCCTCCGCAAGATCATCGCGGAACCTTCGCTGCGCCGCGGCGCGCATCCCCCCGAGTACGATCAGCTGAAGACCGGCGACGCCTTCGCCGTTCCCGCCATCGAGGCCGCTTCCGACAAGCTCAAGGAATACTACGGCCAGATGGGCTTCATCAACGCTTCCGTCCAGGTCGTGCGTAAGCCGGACCTCACGACGGGCGCAATCGACGTCCGCTACGTCATCCAAGAAGGCCAGCGCCACACGGTCCGCGCCGTCGAGATCCAGGGCAACACGAAGACCCGCTCCACGGTCATCGCCCGTGAGCTCGCGCTCGGGCCCGGCGAGGTCTTCGATCTCGCCCGCGCCCGGGTCTCCGAAGCCCGTCTGCGTAACACGCAGTTCTTCCAGGAAGTGCGCGTCGCTCCGGTGTCCACCCCCGTCCCCGGCCAGAGCGACCTGCGCGTCACGGTCAAGGAAGGTCCGACCGGCCAGGTCAGCTTCGGCGCCGGCTTCAGCACCGTCGAAGGGCTCGTCGGCTTCGTCGAGTATTCCGAGGCCAACTTCGACTTCTCCAACCCGGAAGGATGGTATCGCGGCGACGGCCAGAAGTTCCGCGTCCGTCTCTCGGTCGGCAGCCTGACCAACTCCTTCGAACACTCCTTCGAGGAGCCGGCCCTCTGGGAACGTGACCTCGCCGTGGGCTATTCCATCGAGCGTCGTTACGCCGGCTTCGCCTCCGCCGACTACGCGGTGCTGACCGAAGGCCTGAATCTATACGCCCGTCGCCGCGTGTTCGGTAACATCGAGGGCAGGGTGGGCTATAATCTCCGCCAGGTCACGGTGCAGAACGTCAGCTCCACGGCTCCGGCCGAAGTCGTCGCCGAAGGCGGCGCCGGCGGCAAGGTGATCTCCTCGCTCTCGGCTTCCCTCGTCTACGATACCCGCGACGAATATAACTTCCCGACCCGCGGCTCCCGCATCTCGCTCACCGAAGAGCTCGGCGGCAACGGCCTGGGCGGCGACCTCAAGTATCTGCGTTCCGAACTCCGGACCGGTCGCTGGTTCCTGATCTCTCCGACCGCCGAGCAGACCCTCGGCGTGGTCGGCCGCGTCGGTCTCCTCAGCGGCACGGCCGGCAAGCTGCCGTTCTACGAGCGCTTCTACCTCGGCGGCGCCTACGACATGCGCGGCTTCAACTTCAACGACGTCGGCGGTTACTCCACCTACGACACCCAGTTCGGCAACGAGCCGATGGGCGGCCTGACGTACGGCTACTTCAGCGCCGAGTACACGATCAAGGCGGCGGAAAACCTGCGCTTCGCGGCCTTCTACGACCATGGCCTGGTGAACCGCGGCGAAAGCGATTTCGGCTTCGGCGAGGCTAACTCGAACTACGGCGTCGGCATGCGCATCCTGCTCGGCGGCGCGGTCATGCGCCTCGATTTCGGCTTCCCGCTCCAGATGACCAAGGTGCCGGCCGGCCAGCCGAACGCGGGTGCGATCGTCAATGAGGACGGCATGAAGTTCAACTTCAGCTTCGGCACGGTCTTTTGATTGCCAACCCTCCGCCTAACCGCTTCTTAAACCCCACCCTCATGAAGTCCTTCTTCACGCTCCTCCTCGCCTCCGCTTCCGTCTACGCGGCCGCCCCCAACGTGGGCCTGCTCGACGAACAGGAGATCTTCAAGAAATACGCCAAGGCCGTCGACCTCCAGGCGGAAGTCCGCAAGTCCGAGGAATCCGCCCAGGCTTCCATCGGTGAGCGCGTCAAGGTGGTCGAACAGCTCCAGACCGAGCTGCTCGGCGTCCAGAAGCGCGGCCAGGATCCGATGCTCAGCGAAAACGGCAAGAAGGCCGTCGAGGCCGAGTTCCAGCAGAAGAGCTCGACCTTCCAGCAGCGTCGCGCCGAGCTCCAGAATTTCGCCAACGAGGCCCGCGGCGCCATCCAGCAGCGCGTGGGTGAGATGAACAAGCAGATCTTCGCCGATGCCCGCGTGCATGCCGAGAAGGTCGCCAAGGCCAAAGGCCTGCAGCTCGTCATCGGCAAGGGACAGGCTTTCTTCGCCGATGCTTCGCTCGATATCACGGAAGAAGTGCTCAAGGAGATGAACGCCGCCTACAAGGCCTCCGCTCCGGCCGCCCCCGCTGCTCCGGCCGCTCCGGCTGCTCCGGCCGCGCCCGCCGCTCCTGCTCCTGCCGCCGGCGACAAGCCGGCCGCTAAGTAAGACTCTGCCGCGCCCCTGCCAGTCAGGGGCGCTTCATTTAGGACCACATGACGACCGCCTTCACCATCGCCGAACTCGCCACCCTGACCGGGGCCGAAGCCGTCGAGGGTGCCTGCGCAGGTCCGCTCACCGGTGTCGCCGCCTTGGCCGAAGCGACGTCCGCCGACCTTTCCTTCCTTGGTAACGCCAAATACGCCGACACCGTGGCCGCCTCGCGCGCCGGTGCGATCCTCGTGCCCGTCGCCTTCGCGGGCAAGCCGGCCGCCGGCCAGGCTTTCCTCCGCGTGGCCAATCCTTCCTACGCGCTCGCGTTGTTCTGCGGCGTGCTCGAAGCCCGCCTCTGGCCGCGTCCTCCGGCTGGCATCCACGCCACCGCCGTCGTCGCGGCTTCGGCCAAGGTCGATCCCGCCGCCCATGTCGGGCCGCTTTGCGTGATCGCCGAAGGCGCGCTCGTCGCCGCCGGCGCGGTGCTCGAAGCCCGCTGCTATGTCGGCGCCCGGGCGTCCGTCGGCGCCGACTGCTGGCTCAAGCCTGGCGTCACGGTCGGCGACTATTGCGTCCTCGGCGCCCGCTGCCGGATCCAGTCCGGCGCCGTCATCGGCTCCGATGGCTTCGGCTATGAGCCCGTCAACGGCGAGATCCAGCGTATCCCGCAGATCGGCAACGTCGTCCTCGAAGCCGACGTCGAGGTCGGCGCCAACTCGACCCTCGACCGCGCCCGCTTCAGCCAGACGGTGGTCGGGCGGGGCACCAAGATCGATAATCTCGTCCAGATCGCCCATAACGTGCGCATCGGCCGCCAATGCCTCATCACCGCGCAGGTCGGCATCGCCGGCAGCACCACGCTCGGCGACCATTGCGTCCTGGGCGGTCAGTCCGGCGTGGCCGGCCACCTGACCCTCGGCGACCGCGTCAAGCTCGGCGCCCAGACGGGCCTCTTCGAGGATGTGCCCGCCGACGGCTTCATGAACGGCACGCCTGCCGTGCCCTTCGGCCTGGAGCGTCGCCTGGTCGTCCTTTCGCGCCGTCTGCCCGATCTGTTCAAAAAGGTTGATTCGCTGACCGCCTCCTTGGACTCTGCTAAACGCTAACCGACATGAGCCTACCTGAGATGAAGATTTTCACCGGCAACGCCAACCCGGCGCTGGCCAAGGAAATCTGCGAACATCTCGGCGTCCCGCTCGGCACCGCGACCGTCAACCGTTTCCCTGACGGCGAGACGTTCGTGCAGATCAACGAGAACATCCGCGGCTGCGACGTCTACGTGATCCAGCCGACCTGCGCGCCGGCCAACGACCGCATCATGGAGCTGCTGATCATGATCGACGCGCTCCGCCGTGCTTCCGCCGCGCGCATCACGGCCGTGATCCCGTTCTTCGGTTACGCCCGTCAGGATCGCAAGGACAAGCCCCGCGTGCCGATCACGGCCAAGCTCGTCGCCAACCTGCTCACCGCCGCCGGCGCCAACCGCGTGCTGACGGTCGACCTGCACGCCCAGCAGATCCAAGGTTTCTTCGACATCCCCGTCGACCACCTCTACGCCTCGCCGGTCTTCTACAAGCACATCAAGGACAAGCCCTGGCTCAAGGACGCCACGGTCTTCTCGCCCGACGTAGGCGGCCTGAAGTACGCCTCGGCCGTGGCCGACATGCTCAACCTTCCTTATGGCTTCGTGGCCAAGCGCCGCACGAGCGCGACCACCGTCCAGGCCACCAGCCTTGTCGGCGAAGTCGAAGGCCGTGACATCATCCTGGTCGACGACATGACGGAGACCGCGGGCACGCTCGTGGCCGCCGCCGAATTGCTCAAGAAGAACGGCGCCCGCTCGGTGCGCGCCGTGGTCTCCCACTGCATGATCCAGGAGCTTGCCTTCGAGCGCCTCCGCCGCGGCGTCATCGACGAGGTCATCACGACCAACTCCGTCCCGGCCGACTGGCCGAAGGACCTGCCGATCACGGTGCTTTCGATCGCCCCGCTGCTGTCCGACGCGATCCGTCGCATCCACGGCAACAATAGCGTGACCGACCTCTTCCCGATCAAGGGCCACTGAGGTCCGCGTCAGGACGCAAAAAAGGCCGCCTCGATCGAGGCGGCCTTTCTGTTGGCGAGTGAGGGTAGGGCTTACTTCTTCGCGCCGGCGAGGAAGGCGAGGATCACCTGGGCCTGGTCGCCGGTGTGTCCTTTGTGGTCGGCGTAGACGCACTTGCCGTCCTTGAAGAGGAAGGCGCTGCGGCCGGCCATGCCGATCATGTTCTTCACGCCGAAGGCCTCGGTGACGGCTTTCTTTTCCTTGTCGGCGAGGAGGCGGAAGGGGAACTTCTGCTCTTCCTTGAATTCCTTCTGGAGCTTCTCGTCGTCGGTGCTGACGCCGAGGACGTTCACGCCGGCCTTCTGGAGTTCGGACCAGTTGTCGCGGAGCGAGCAGCCCTGTTTGGTGCAACCGCCAGTCTTGGCCTTCGGGTAGAAGTAGACGAGAAGGTAGCCCTTGGCGCCTTCCTTGGCGAGGGAGACGGGGTTTCCGTCTTGGTCATTACAGGTGACGTCCGGGATGGAGGCGCCGACGGCGAGCTTTTCAGCCGCGTCACCGAAGAAGGGGAGGAGGGACATGAGGAGGGTAGCGAAGAGAGTCTTCATGCGCTTCAGGTTGGGCGCCCGCCCGTAAAAGGCAAACGCGACCGCCGGTGTTTTGTGTCGCTTGTCCGACTTTCCGGGGGCAAAAATAAGCCCATGTTGCAGGCCGTCCTCGACACCATCCCTCATCGCCCGCCGTTCCTCTTCCTGGACCGCATCGACGAGGTCCGAGCCGATGGGGCCACCTGCACCCGCACCTTCCGGGCGGACGAGCCTTTCTACGCCGGTCACTACCCGGGCAACCCGATCACCCCGGGCGTCCTGCTCTGCGAATCCGTCTTCCAGGCGGCCGCGGTCTACCTGACCAAGAAGCTCCAGTCCGAAGGCGGCGCCCCGGCCGGCAAGACCCCGGTGCTCTGCCGCATCGAGGAAGCCAAGTTCAAGGGGATGGTGAAGCCCGGCGATACGGTCTCGATCGAGGTGAAGCACGTCGAGACGCTCCAGCAGTTCCATTTCCTGACCGGCACGGTGCGTCGCGACGGTAAGGCCGTCCTGACTATCCGCTTCGCCCTCGCCCTCGTCGACCAACCCGCCTGACCTATGTCCTTCCTCGGCCTCACCGGTAAGACCTATCTCGTCCTCGGCGTCGCGAACAAGAAGTCCGTCGCCTGGCACGTCGCCAAGACCCTGGAATCCGAAGGCGCCAAGGTCGTCTACTCGGTTCGCTCCCAAGCCCGCCTGGATTCGTTGAAGGGCCTCCTCGACGGCAAGCCGGTCTATCTCTGTGACCTCGAGCATGAAGCGCAGACGCAGCAGCTCGCCGCCGCCGTCGGCCGTGAACATGGCCCGCTCGACGGTGTCCTGCACAGCGTGGCGTTCGCCAATTTCTCCAAGGGTATGCAGCCTTTCCACGAGACGGTCCGCGCCGACTTCCTGCAGGCCACCGCGATCTCCGCGTTCTCGCTCGTCGAACTGGCCCGCGCGCTCAAGCCGCACCTTAAGTCCGACGCGTCCGTCGTCTCGATCGGCATCTCCTCGCAGGTGACCGCCTCGAACTACGGCTACATGTCGCCGATCAAGGCCGCCCTCGAATCCGCCAGCCGCTTCCTCGCGAAATCCTTCTCGGCCGATTCGCGCGTGCGTTTCAACTCCGTCAACGCCGGCCCGCTCAAGACGAGCGCGAGCGCCGGTATCCCCGGTTATCTCCATAACTACCTGCACGCCGAGAAGATGACTTTCCGCAAGGAAGCCCTGAAGACGCAGGAGGTCGCCGACACGGCCGTCTGGCTGCTCTCGCCGCGTTCGAGCGGCGTCAACGGGCAGGGCATCGTGGTCGACGCCGGCATGGGCTGGAATTTCTTCGACGAAGAACTCGTGGCCGCTTCTTCCCGTCTCCCCGGCTCGTGATCTTCCAGCGCACCGTCCTTTCCGGCCTCGTCGCCGAACTGCCTCCCGAGGTCTGGACCTCCGATGAGGTCGAACGTCGCCTGGCGCCGCTCTACGGCCGCCTCAAGCTGCCGGAGGGTCGTCTCGAGCTGATGACGGGCATCCGCGAGCGCCGCTTCTGGCCGCAGGCCATCCGCCCCTCGGCCGCTTCCGCGCTCGCCGGACGTCGCGCGATGCAGGCCGCCGGCGTGGGTCCGGCCGACATCGACCTGCTGATTCATTCTTCGGTCTGCCGCGATCGCCTCGAGCCTTCGACTGCCGCCTACGTGCATGGACTGCTCGGTCTCGGCCCGCAGGCGCAGATCCTCGACGTCTCCAATGCCTGCCTAGGTTTCCTCAACGCCGTCGCGCTCGCCGCGGGCATGGTGGAGTCCGGCCAGATCCGTCGCGCGCTCGTCTGCTCCGGAGAAGATGGCCGCCCGCTCGTCGAGCGCACGATCCGTATGCTGAATGAAGACCTCGCGCTCACGCGTGAGACCATCAAGCCCTACTTCGCCAATCTCACGATCGGCGCGGGTGGCGCCGCCGCGGTGGTCTCCCGCGACGACCTCGCCGCGCCCGGCGCAATCCGCCTGCTCGGTGGCGCCGCCGAAACCGATTCTTCCGCGAACGGACTTTGCGAAGGCGACACCTCCTTCGCCGAACTCGATATGCGTACCGACTCCGAAGCGCTGCTCGCCGCCGGCGTCGCGCTCGCCCAGCGCTGCTGGGGTCGCTTCAAAGGCGTCACTGGCTGGGATGAATCCACGCCGCATCGCGTGGTCACGCACCAGGTGGGCCGCCGTCATTCCTCGCTGCTGTTCGAGAAGCTCGGACTCGACCCCGCGAAAGATTACCAGAGCTTCGATCGTCTCGGTAACGTCGGTTCGGTTTCCGTGCCCGCCACGCTCGCGCTCGGAATCGCCGAAGGCCGGATCAAGCCCGGTGAACGCGTCGCCCTGCTGGGCATCGGCAGCGGTCTCGCCAGCATGATGCTCGCCGTCGAATGCCAATGACCGCCGCCGACCTATCGCCCGCCGTGCAGGCGCTCTATCCCTTTGCGCCGAAGGATTTCGCCGCGCTCTCGGGACGCATGAGTTACGTCGACCACGGTCCGCGCGACGGTCGTCCGGTGCTGCTGCTTCACGGCAATCCCTCCTGGTCGTTCCTCTGGCGCGACCTGATCCTGAAACTCGCTGCGCAAGGCCGCCGCGTGATCGTCCCCGACCATGTCGGCATGGGCCTGTCTGCCCGTCCCGATCGTTTCCTCCGTCTGGCCGATCGCATCGCCGACGTCGAAGCCCTCATCGCCCATCTCGGACTCAAGGAGTTCGACCTAGGGGTGCATGACTGGGGTGGCGCCATCGGCTTCGGCGTCGCTGGTCGCCGGCCGGAAAGGGTAGGTAAGATCCTCGTCACGAACACCGGGGCCTTCCTGTCTGACCGCATACCGGCCCGCATCGCCCTTTGCCGCGCGCCCTTGGTCGGACGTTTCATTGTCCAAGGCCTGAACGGCTTCGCTTGGCCGGCCACCTGGATGTCGGTCGAGAAACCGCTCAGCCCAGCCGCCAAGGCCGGTTTCCTGGCCCCCTACGGGTCCGCTTCGGTCCGCCGGGCGGTCGCCGATTTCGTGGCCGATATCCCCATGGAGGCCGAACACCCCACCCGGAGCGTCTTGGCGGGGGTGGAAGCCTCTTTGGCGGGCCTCAAGGGCAAGCCCATGCTGCTTTGTTGGGGAATGCGGGACTTCTGCTTCGACCGTTCGTTCCTCGAGGGCTTCATCAGCCGTTTCCCGGCCGCCCAGCAGCTCCTTTTCGCCGACGCCGGGCACTATGTCCTGGAAGACACCGGTGAGGCGGCGCTGGGTCCGATCGCGGCCTTTTTCGGACCCGCCTGACGGCCTGCTCGACGGGGGTGTCGGGGTGGTCGGAAATCAGCTGTGAGTAACGTGTGAGCAACGGTTTCTAACACCCCCTATTAGTTTTTGTAAGGGGTTGATTGGTAGTCATTTCTGGGCGGCCAAAAACATTCACGGCGAGGGTGTTTCCTGTTGCAGATACCCCTGTGAAAAACAGCATGAAAACACCCCTCCTGCGGGCGGGGAAATATCATTTATTTACACACCTAGACATGAGCGAAAATTCCGAGAAAACCCCGAATCGCGGCAAGCACGCCGGTAACGAAAGCTACGGCGCGGCCGACATCAAGCGCCTCAAGGGCCTGAAGGCCGTCCGCGAGCGACCTGGTATGTATATCGGCGATACGAACGAGACGGGTCTCCATCACTGCGTGTATGAGATCGTCGACAACTCGATCGACGAAGCCCTCGCCGGTTATTGCAAGAGCATCAAGGTCGAGATCCATGCGGACGGCTCCCTTTCCGTCGAAGACGACGGCCGCGGCATCCCCGTCGCGATGCACCCGGAAGAAAAAGTCCCGACGCTCGAGCTCGTGCTCACCAACCTCCACGCGGGTGGCAAGTTCGACAAGGGCGCCTACCAGGTGTCCGGCGGCCTGAACGGCGTCGGCGCGAAGTGCGTCAACGCCCTCTCCGACAGCTTCATCGCGGAAGTCAGCCGCGAAGGCGAAGTGCACCAGATGAAGTTCTGCCGCGGCGAAGTCACGCAGTCGATCAAGGTCATCGGCAAGACGAAGCGCACCGGTACGAAGATCACTTTCCATCCGGATCCGGAGATCTTCGTCGCGACCCAGGAGTTCAAGTACGACACGCTCGTCCGCCGCATGCGCGAGCTGGCGTTCCTCGTCCCCGGCATCACGGTCGAGATGAAGGACCAGCGCACCAACCGCGCCGACAAGTTCGAGTTCAAGGAAGGCATCGCCGAATACGTCTCCTTCCTCAACGCCAACGAAGAACGCCTCTTCGAGAAGCCGATTCTGATCTCCGCCGAGGTCGATTTCACCGATCTCGCCAACCCGCGCGTGATGGCCGACGGCGAGAAGCCCAAGCCAGGCATGCGCCGCATGACCCTCGACGTGGCCCTGCAGTATAACGACCGCTACGACGAGATGGTCTTCAGCTACGCCAACCTGATCAACCAGCCCGAAGGCGGCACCCACCTCTCCGGCTTCCGGTCCGCGCTCACCCGCGTGATCAACCACTACGCGAAGTCCAACAACCTCATCAAGGACAAGGACGCCAAGCTCAACGGCGACGACATGCGCGAAGGCCTCGTGGCCGTCATCTCGGTCAAGCACCCCGACCCGAAGTTCCAGTCCCAGAACAAGACTCGCCTGACGAATCCGGAAGTCGAAGGCATCGTGACCTCCGTCGTCGGCGAGCAGCTCAAATATTACCTCGAGCGCGACCCGAAGACCGGCCGTCGCATCGTCGACAAGTGCCTCAACGCCGCCCGCGCCCGCGAAGCCGCCCGTAAGGCCCGCGAGACGGTCCGTAAGTCCGCCATGTCCTCCGGCGGACTCCCCGGCAAGCTGGCCGACTGTTCCGAGAGCGATCCGTCCGTCTGCGAACTCTACATCGTCGAAGGCGACTCGGCCGGTGGTTCCGCCAAGCAGGGCCGCGACCGCCGCTACCAGGCGATCCTCCCGATCAAGGGCAAGATCCTCAACGTCGAGAAGGCCCGCATCGACAAGATCCTCTCCAACGAGGAAATCCGCACGATCATCACCGCCTGCGGCACCGGCATCGGCAAGCACGAGGGCGACGGCGCCTTCGACGTCACGAAGTGCCGCTACCACAAGCTGGTCATCATGACGGACGCGGACGTCGACGGCTCGCACATCCGTACGCTCCTCCTGACGTTCCTCTTCCGCCAGATGCCCGGTCTCATCGAGGCAGGCTACGTCTACATCGCCCAGCCTCCCCTCTACCGCATCAAGCGCAAGAAGCGCGAGCAGTACGTCGACAACGACCCGGAACTGAACCGCATCCTCCTCGAGCTCGGCTCCGAGGACGTGAACCTGCTCCGCCTCCGCGACAAGCACGTCTTCCCGGGCCAGAAGCTCGACAAGATCGTCGAATCCCTCGCCCGCCTCGAATCCCTCGGCGCCAGCATCGGCCGCACGGGCTGCCAGCTCGGCGACTTCCTCGACCAGCAGGACCACAAGACCCACGCGCTCCCGCGCTTCATCGTGCGCACCCGCACCGGCAACGAGGAGACCTATGAGTTCCTCGCCGACACCGACGCCAAGCAGGCCTACCTGCGCAAGGCCGGCGTCGAGGACTTCCTCGCCGACAAGATCGACCGCGAGAAGAAGCTCAAGGACGGCACGGTCGTCCAGGAGCGCGTCAACGTGATCGAGGTCTTCGAGAACGAAGCCATCACCAAGGTGCTGAAGGAGCTCGAGACCCAGGGCATGGACGTGAAGCAGTTCACCGCCGGCGAGGAGCCGCGCTACCACCTGATCGACGGCTCCACCGCCGAGGAAGCCCCGGCCGCCGCCGAAGGCGAAGAGGAAGCCAAGGGCGAAGAGAAGCCGGCCAAGAAGATCGTCAAGAAGGCCGAGCCCATCCCGCTTGGCTCGATCCTCGAGCTCATCGGCCAGATCCGCCAGTTCGGCCGCAAGGGCCTCACGATCCAGCGATACAAGGGCCTGGGCGAAATGAACCCCAAGCAGCTCTTCGAGACCACGATGGATCCGGCCAAGCGTCGCTTCCTCAAGGTCGACATCGCCGACGCCGCCGAAGCCAACCGCGTGTTCGCCATGCTGATGGGCGAAGACGTCCCGAACCGCCGCGCCTTCATCGAGGACAACGCGCTCAACACCTC
>Ga0255065_1000342_pt1 | contig 11649 bp, 7 predicted proteins | sample Colum_Cont_RepC__2_FD_188441 | JGI IMG/M metagenome (GOLD analysis project Ga0255065, IMG submission 188441) | Freshwater microbial communities from Columbia River, Oregon, United States - Colum_Cont_RepC_0h | ecosystem: Environmental > Aquatic > Freshwater > River | place: USA: Oregon...
GGTTAATGGAAAAATCGCGGACAAGCTTGGCTTAACCCAACGAAAAGTTTTATCGGAAAAAACGGGGAACCTGTACAAGCTAAGTATATTTTGTCCATCGGATTGTGTTGATCGGGTGCATCATGCGGTTTGCGAAGCTGGAGCAGGGAGCATAGGAAATTATTACAACTGTGGATTTTTCTCTGAAGGCATTGGACATTTTACGGCTAACGAAAAGGCTAATCCCACCGTTGGAGAAGCGCATGTGCCCAGTGCTTTAAAGGAAACAAAGATGGAATACCTCTCAGAAAGCCATCGGCTTTCTGAGATCCTATCTGCCATGAAATCGTCGCACCCGTATGAGGAGGTGGCTTTCGACGTACTAAGGCTTGAAAACAACAACCAAGCGTTAGGAAGCGGGATCATAGGTAGGCTACCCGAGGCCATGAATGAAAATGCCTTTCTTGAGCAGGTGAAGTCAACCTTCGGATGTTCCGTAATTCGTCATACAGCCATAAGAAATCTACCCGTTCAGAACATTGCTGTTTGTGGAGGTGCGGGGAGTTTTCTACTACAAGATGCCATTCGGAAGGGTGCCGATGTGTTTATTTCAGGCGATTTTAAATACCATGAGTTTTTTGAAGCCGAGGGGAAAATCGTAATGGCCGATATCGGACATTACGAAAGCGAACAATTTACATCGGAATTATTGTGCGAATTGCTTCGGCCTAAATTTCCTGAAATAAAAATGAGTATTTCTAAGCTATCGACGAATCCTATACGGTACGTTTAGCGTTTTGTGAGTGTCTATTCCTTTGAATAAAGCTTTTACTTCGGGGCAACGAAAATCCATCACACTTTTTTCAAATTTAATTACCTCCATTAAACCGATGGAAATTCTAAAGTTTGCATCAATATTTGGATATCTTTGTCTAGGAATACCTTTGGTAAAACGGAGTATCTATGATCATTATTAAATCCGAACAGTATTTATCCGAACTGGGTAAAGGCGAAAACAATCAAGACAATGGCGGCTGGGACGCTGGGAATAGTTATGTTGTGTGCGATGGGGATGGCAAGGCGCTTGGTGAAGTTGCTTCCGAAATAGTCGCACAAACCTTTCTCAATGAACTGCATAGTAACCCTGCACAAGACATCAGTTCTATAGTATCCCGATCAGAAAATAGGATTACTAAATTTGTAGAGGAAAACCCAGAGGGTTCCGGAATATCCTCTACCCTAGCCTTGCTCCAATTCGCAGGCAACCGAGCCCGAATCGCTTGGGTGGGTAACAGTCGAGTTTACCATATTCGGGATGGAAAAGTTCTTTTTCGAACAAAAGACCATAGTTGGGTCAACGATGCGGTATCCGCCGGTATAATTACCAAGGAAGAAGCAGTAAACCACCCTAAATCAAAGGTCATTACACGTGCCATTCAAGGGGCTCACAAACGCACCACTGCTGAGGAAGTCATCTGTAAAGATGTTCGGGAGAACGATTATTTCTTACTTTGTAGTAAGGGAATACAAGAAGCTTGGACGGATGCATCCTTGGCCACCTTATTCGCCAATACCTCAAGCGCAGAAGAGACACTGCAAACTTTGCACGAAAAATGTTACCTGGAATCCAAAGATAACTACACGGCAATCCTTGTGCAGGTAGCCGAAGTAAACGACGAGGTTTCTTATGTTGAAGAATCAAGTGAAAATTTACCGAACCATGCTTCAAAAAAAGCGAATGAACCTGGTATTTTATCCTTTTTAAAGCGAAATTACCTTTTGGTTGGTGGCTTAGCAGTGCTTGTTTTCGGAATACTAGTCTATATTTTTCAACGGGACACCACCCACGATACCCTTCCTGAATTTAGCACTACGAACGCAAACGGAAAGCGCATTGATTTTGTTGAAGATGATATCGAGAAGATTGAGAAAAAAGCCGTTGAAGAGGAGGAGGAATATACCCAAGAAATTATTGATGACCGAGACGATGAGCCATCCAGTAGAAATGCAAGAGCATCCAATGGATCGGCCAATGCACGTGAGGATCGTCCAGTTGACGAGTAACTATTTGAGGTGTAAACAAGTGGTTTAGATGTAAATCCCATCAAGGTTAATTTGACTCCTTAAAGCGATATGCGATGTACCGTTTTAAAAATTCGGTAGGTTAATTTCTTTCTTCAGGGCATATTAGTTGAACCCCTAAGCGATGAAGGATAGAATATTGCTTGATTTTACCCAAATATTTACGATTTATTACTATCTTTGCGGTCCGTTATTGGATTTATATACTATAATATTCTTGGAATATGGCCACAGCAGCTAGTAAAAAAGAGGTGAGCATTGCAGATAAATTAGATGCACTTTTTAAACTTCAACAAATAGATTCTGAAATCGACCGCATACGAACGATACGTGGAGAGCTTCCTTTGGAGGTTAGTGATTTAGAGGACGAAATTCAAGGATTAGAAACGAGGCATGCCAAAATAGATGAGGAAATCAAAGCATTGGAGAACGAGATTACCGAGCGTAAAAATGCATCGAAAGAATCGGAAAGTGCTATTGCCAAATACAAGGAGCGTCAAAACAATGTGCGTAACAACAGAGAATTCGAATCTCTGAGCAAAGAAATAGAATACCAGGAGCTAGAGATTAAGTTGCACGAAAAACGATCGAAAGAGGCGAAAGTCAAGATTGATTCCGTAAAAGAGCTATTAGTTGAGGTTAAGGAACGACTAGACTTACGCAGTAACGATCTTAAAATAAAGCAAAAGGAATTAAACGATATTGTTAGTGAAACGCAAAAAGACGAGGACAAACTCATCAAGGATTCTGATGCAGCAAAAAAACACATCGAGGAGCGTTTGTTATCGGCCTACACACGGCTTAGAAATAACGCGAAAAATGGGTTAGCTGTCGTTCAAGTGATGAGGGGTTCATGCGGCGGGTGTTTCAATAAAATTCCACCTCAACGACAATTGGATATTGTCACCAAAAAGAAAATTTTAGTTTGTGAACATTGTGGTAGAATTTTAGTTCCCGCAGTAGAAGAATAATGAACATTGGAACTATAAAAGGCAATCGTTCGGTTGCCTTTTTTTATGCCTAATTCAAACTATAGGCAATATTCATGTTGGATAAGGCCTTGTAAATTACTGGACTTGGATTAATCCGCATACTTCTTGAACTCATTTTTAAATCAAACCCATCAATGGTGTCGGAAATGATGAAGTTCACTTTACACGAACCTTGGTTTTCTAAAAATAATCCATTTAATTCATCAATAAGTAAATGGTTCAAGTCTCGGTTTGGAATGGTCAAATTTAATCCTTGAATTCTATTTTCTCGTAAGTTCTTTACCTGGTCTATGTCTTTGATAGAAAATTCGAGCTTGCCATTGCCAAACCTTCCTTTATCAATCCTTCCTTTTAAGGTTAAAAATATCCCCGGTTGAAAGAGATGTTTGAACTTTAAATAGGTATCACCAAAAATGAACATTTCATATTGGGCGGTATAATCCTCAAAAGTCACAACACCGAACGGATCACCATTGTTTCGTGTGCGATGAACTACGCTTTTTACAACAACTGCCATGAATAAATCCCTGCCTTTAAATTCTTCTGGTTGATAGAGCATCGATAAATCACCGGAACAAAAGGCTTGGATTTCAACCAGATAATCATCGAGCGGGTGTGCCGAAATATAAAATCCGATAACATCATTTTCGCGCGACAATTTAAAATTCAACGACCATTCCTCTACTTCAGGAATCGCGGGTTCAGCTAATTCAAAAAGTTCATTTTTTCCAAACAAATCAATTTGATCGGATCCTTGGCTGTTTTGATAGGCAGCCCCATAGCGCAACAAAAGATCAATAAACACTTGATTGTTTTTAATTTCTGCAAAATACTGCGCTCTGTGCATTTCTGTGAACGAGTCAAATACGCCAGCATAAACTAAGTTTTGTACTGATGTTCGATTAATCGCTGATAAATTAATCTAATTGCGCCTAATCCAAACCGAATGTCTCCATTCGTATTGACCGTGAAGTTTAGCCCTGATTCGTTAATATCTGGACTCAATACGTTGATATTCATTCGGCGGCATTCGTTCATAAAAAACGTTACCTGTTTAATATCCCCCATATTGTTACTTAATACAGCGGCCATATACTCCGCAGGATAATTTGCTTTTAAGTAAGCGGTTTGATAGGCAATCCATGCATAACAGGTAGAGTGTGACTTGTTAAAGGCGTAGGAGGCAAAGGCTTCCCAATCTTTCCAAATTTTTTCTAATTTATCCTTCGGGTGTCCTTTTTCCGCTCCACGCTCTAAAAAGGTAGGACGCATTTTCTTCAAAACTTTTTCGTCCTTTTTTCCCATCGCCTTGCGCAAAGTATCGGCCTCACCTTTCGTAAAATCGGCCAATTTTTGAGACAGTAACATCACTTGCTCCTGGTAGACCGTGATTCCATAGGTCTCCTTTAAATACTCTTCGCAGTCGGGTAAATCATAAACGGTGGTCTCTTCTCCATGTTTTCGTTTAACAAACGATGGAATGTACTCCATAGGTCCCGGGCGATAAAGGGCATTCATGGCAATTAAATCGGCAAATTCAGTTGGCTTCAACTCCCGCATATACTTTTGCATTCCAGGAGATTCGTACTGAAATATGCCCACCGTATCGCCGCGCTGAAATAATTTGAAGGTAGCCTCATCGTCTATTGGAAATTGATTAGGGTCAAGCGCAATTCCTCGATTTTCGTGAATAATTCGAACGGCATCTTTGATCAAGGTCAAAGTCTTTAAACCTAAAAAATCCATTTTCAACAACCCGGCATTTTCTGCCACCGCATTATCAAATTGCGTACAGGCCAGGCTAGAGTCTTTGGCCGTTGCTACGGGGACAAAATTGGTGAGGTCATCGGGCGTGATAATTACTCCACAGGCATGTATACCGGTATTCCGTACCGTACCTTCCAACGACTTCGCCTGTTTTAACACTTCTGCCGCATCCCCTTTTCCTTGGTAAATTTTTCGAAGTTCACGCGCTTTAACGAGACCATCTTGATCCTTGGCAAACTTTTCATTTAACTCGTGATCCGTAAAACTAAAAAGTTTCTTTAACGAGATATCTGGAACCATTTTCGCCAGTTTATCCGCTTCAGGAAGGGGATAATCCAAAACCCTTGCCGTATCGCGAATGGAAGATTTGGCAGCCATCGTACCATAGGTAATGATTTGAGCCACTTGATTAGCTCCATACTTGTTAATTACATAGTCTATTACCTTCCCACGCCCTTCATCGTCAAAATCAATATCAATATCGGGCATGGAAATACGATCGGGATTTAAAAATCGCTCAAAGAGCAGGTCGTACTTTATGGGATCAACATTAGTAATTCCAACGCAATAGGCGACCGCTGATCCAGCCGCTGATCCCCGACCGGGTCCAACCCATACCCCCATATCCCAAGCCGCCTTACAGAAATCTTGTACAATAAGGAAATACCCTGGATATCCTGTATTTTCTATGGTTTTCAACTCAAAATCCAAGCGCTCCTTCAAGGCCTCTGAAACCGACCCGTAACGCTTTAATGCCCCTTCAAACGCCAAATGACGGAGGTACGCATTTTCTCCGTTTTTCGATCCCGTGAGTTCGTCGTTTGGATCAATGAATGCCTGAGGAATATCAAACTTTGGCAAGAGGACATCCCTTGATAAGGCATAGGGTTCGCATTTATCAACGATTTCGCTTAGGTTTAAAATAGCCTCAGGAAGATCGGCAAACAGTTGCTTCATTTGCTCAGGCGATTTAAAATAATACTCATCGTTTTCAAAACCAAAACGATACCCCCGTCCTCTTCCTTTGGGGGTGGATAACAACTCACCATTGCGGATACAAAGCAACACATCATGCGCCTGAGCATCCGATTGGTTGATGTAATACGTGTTGTTTGTTGCTACTAGTTTTACCTGATGTTTTTCAGCCAATCGAACCAAAACCTCATTGGCATGATCTTCCGCTTCTAAGTGGTGACGATTAATTTCCACATAAAAATCGTCATTAAATTGCTCCTTCCACCAGCACAACGAATCCTCTGCTTGCTTCTCCCCCACATTTAAAATCAGCGATGCAATTTCTCCTTCTAAGCCTCCAGATAAAACCATTAAATCAGATCGGTACTGCTCGATTAATGCTTTATCGACCCTTGGCACATAATAAAAACCTTCGGTATAGGCTAAAGAGGAAAGCTTTATTAAATTTTGATAGCCCGCCTTATTCTTAGCTAAGAAAACCATTTTGTATCCAGAATCATTGAAGGTTTTATCCGTATGGTCTTTGCAAACATTCAGTTCACACCCTAAAATCGGTAATAGCTTTTTCTTGGATTGACTCAATCCTTGTTCTCTTGCCTCTTCATTTTCTGCCTCAATCGTTGCATTGTATTTAGCAACCTCCCGTTCAAAATTAAAAGCGGCCATCATGTTGCAGTTGTCCGTAATTGCAAGAGCAGACAATCCAAATTCACCCGCCTTTTGGACCAAGGATTCAATATCTGCAGAGGACTGCAGGATAGTAAATTGGGAATGTACATGAAGGTGTGCAAACGGCGCTTCCTCCAAAGCTTCAGAAACAGCATGTTGTTTATTGGTATCCTTATTCGCTTTGGTTTTTAATAATTTGCTCGCCTCTTTTAAATTTTTATGAGCAATGCCCACCAAAGCCATTGGTGTCGGATTTTCGTGAAGAAATTCCTTGAGATACTTCTCCTCTTGACCTAAATCCTTGTAGTCATAATGGCTACGTCGTATTAACTCTAAAAAACAACGTGCGGTGGCCTCAACATCCGCTGTCGCATTATGAGCCTCTTCAAACGCCCCATCAAATAAATGCAAGTAAAGTTCTGAAAGGGAAGGTAATTTAAATTTACCCCCTTTCCCCCCCGGTAATTTTACCAGCTGAGCGCTATCCTCCGTACAGGTATCTAAGCTTGGAAACGTTTCTAAAGGCGATTCTAGACCCAAGCGCACAAACTCACATCCGAGTACGTTGATATCAAACTTCAAATTATGTCCAACGATGAACGATGCTTTGGATAAATCCGATTTAAAATCCGCTAATACCTCACTGAGCTCCCTTCCTTCTGATACCGCTAAAGCCGTTGAAATACCATGTACCTTTTCCGAATCATAGGGAATGTTAAATCCATTGGGACGTATTAAGGAATCCCCTTTGGACAACAAGCGACCCATCTCATCGTGTAATTGCCATGCCAATTGTACTACACGAGGCCAGTTGTCTGTTTCCGTGATTGGTGCCTTAAAATTACGGGGCAACCCAGTGGTTTCCGTGTCAAATATCAAATACATAAAAGGGATTGTTTAGCTAAAAGTACTAAGAATTTATCACCCAAACTTCGGGTGTTAATAAATAATTTAGTCTTCCTCGATGGTAAATTCCATATCCCAATTCATCCGTATTTTAGGGAATTTACGGTAGCGTTTTACGGGCTCTGCCTGTTGGTGCAGGAGTGGATTAATAGGATCCCAAAAACCATTGTTATTTTGATCTTCAACGACCACAAGCTGATAATCTCCTGGAAGCAAGTTTTCAAATACAACAACAGGATTAAAAGTAACTTTGGAAACAGCCACTTCCTTTCCATCCCGTTCTAAATAAACAAGCCGCGTCCCATGGGATGGGGGTAAATTAATTTTAATACGCCCTAAATTTTCTTCTTGATAATGCACAAATTCAAGGGTTTTCTTTTCATTTTCATTCCCTGTTATTCCCTTTACTGCCCCTTTGGGAAGGGTCAACTTAACCTGACCCGCCGGCAATTTATGGGCATAAATTAAGAGGCGGTTATCTCTTATCTGCGTCGAATCAATCGGTAAAGGAACCGTATCGGTTACTCCTTGTAATTTCCATTGATCCAACGGAGATAGCGTTTCGATAAAGTCGCTGCACTGCACTTGTAAACAACCGTGATGGTTCAATCCTGAGAGTGAAAGGGTTAGCTTCGCCGCTGTTTCCTTAGCAGAAATTAGTTTCTCCAATGTTTGCGGGCCGGATTGAAGAACCATGGATCCTGAGGCTTGCTTACCTATTGAAAAACCTACCGAATCCCTATTTAATCGAAAGGCCTTTACCCGATCTCCATTCAAGGATATCTTTGCCAAATCAAGTTCCATTGGTACATGGGCATACAATATCCCCGGCGCATCGATTTTGAGTTGCGTGATGGTCACCGTATCGCGAGGAATTGATAAGCCTAATTGAATCGAATCCTTTACCCCGGGAGAAAATGGTTCAAAAAGGTGTCCCTGTTTCTCGCTTTTGTCTATTACCCCATTTTTATTAAGATCTATCGCTGCTTTAAGGTAGAAACTGCGTTGGGGTAAATTGGAAAGAACAACCTCCCCTTGGGCATTGCTCATACCGACGTAGCGAGGAAATAGTGCGGTATCGGAATCATACAATCCCACTATTGCCTCTTTTAACGGACGGCACTCAAAAGCATCGCTTACGCGTACTGTGGTTTTTAACGAGTCTAAAGCAGAACCGGTTGAAAAGACTAAGGTATATAGAGAATCGTTTCCTTCGGTTACATCCTTTATGGCCCCATTCATAACAATGCTGTACGTCGTATTTTCTTTAAGTTGTCCGGTAAGCGTAAGTAGGATGGTTTTTCGGGACATTTTTGCCGTTACCACAACATCTGAAGGAACTATGCGCACTGTTGCAGGTGTTGCGTTGAGTTGAACAAATTCATCAAAGGTTATGGAAAGCTCTTGAGGAGAGATTTGTTTGGTAAAATTCGCGGGCGACGAGTAGATGATTCGAGGGGCTGTGGTATCTTTTATTCCACCCGTTAAAACGCCTACTTGGGCACAACGAACGAGCAAAAGGGCCAAGCCAATTAATCCAAGGGAACGAACCATGCGGCAATATTTTTTAGGTAAAAAGCATCCACCTCATCAAAGGTCCCAAAGGCTATGCTATCGACATCCAAAACGGCAACAATCTCCCCGTCGGTAAAAACAGGCACAACAATTTCACTATTGCTCAGGCTGCTGCAGGCGATATGGCCCTCAAATTCATGAACATTTGGGACAACGAGGGTAGTTTTGCGCTCCCAAGCCATTCCACATACCCCCTTTCCTTTGGCGATTCTCGTGCAAGCAATGGGCCCTTGGAAAGGTCCTAAAACCAACTCATTTCCTTTAACCCGGTATAATCCGACCCACAAAAAATCAAAGGTTTGTTTTAGCGCAGCAACGATATTGGCTGCGATGGCTATCGGGTCCTTTTCATCGCCTATTAAGGCAGGAATTTGCTGCAATAACGTTTTGTATTTCTCGTTTTTGCTACCTTCGTTAATGTGCAACGTCTCAGACACAGCACAAAAATCCAATAATTAATCGAAAAACACAATTATATCAGCACAATGGAGTCTATTAACCTTGAAAACATTCTTTTTTTAGATATTGAAACCGTTCCTCAAACTTATGACTATGGGGCGTTGGATGAGGAAACAAAACATTTGTTTGAATTAAAAAATAGATCCTATATCAACGAAGATAAAAGCGGTGAATTGGTATACAAAGACCGCGGTGGAATTCAATCAGAATTTGGCAAAATCATATGTATTTCGGTGGGGATGGTCAAGCAAACCACACTCGGAAAAACCATACGGATAAAATCGTTTGCGCACGATGACGAGTTGACTTTATTAACCCAATTCAACCGATTATTGGAAGATCACTACAGCGAAAAAATACTATGTGGACATAATGCGAAAGAATTCGATTTTCCTTACCTCTGTCGAAGAATGCTAATCCATGGAATTCGCTTACCGAAAGTTCTAGATATTTCAGGCAAAAAACCGTGGGAAATTAAACACCTGGACACGATGGAACTATGGAAATTCGGAGACTACAAGGCCTATACCTCTTTAGCCCTTCTGTGTCATATCTTTCAAATACCTACCCCAAAAGACGACATTTCAGGCGCCGATGTAGCACGCGTTTACTATGAAGAACAAAACCTAGAACGCATCACTAAGTATTGTGAAAAAGATGTTGTAGCTTTAATCCAAGTGTATTTACGCATGCGTTTAGAACCATTAGTTGAAGAGGCAAACATTACCTATGTTCCGTAAGTTGCCCCAACAAAAATATGGCTTTAAGCCCCGCCGTTTCCGTTCGCAAACGGGCCTCACCTAAGGTTATTGAAGTATATGCCGCAGCTTGTAATTGAATGATTTCATTCGCTGTAAAATCCCCTTCAGGACCAATTAAAATACGCTTTGGTTGCGTAGCATCAACACGAACCCTAGGTTGATCTTCAAGGCAATGGGCCAACCAACCTCCCGGATACATTTTCACGAAATCTGACAAGGGAACCAATGGCTCAAGTACAGGTAAATAATGGCGTTTCGATTGCTTCATGGCCGAAATGGCTATTTTATTTAACCGATCTAAAGCCAATTTACTGCGCTCCGTTCGTTTAGTTTGTATGAACGAGAACCGAGAACACCCCAATTCCGTTCCTTTTTCAATTAACCACTCCATGCGATCCATTTGCTTTGTCGGTGCTATGGCAAGGTGAATTTCCGCGCTGGGTTCAGTGAAGGCAGCCTGGATCTTCCTTACCAAGCACTTTTTGGGATGAGCTTCAAGGATCTCAACTTCGAACCAATGCCCTCTCCCATTAAGGATTTCGATGCGTTCACCCACTTTTTTACGCAAAACACGAATGCAATGGTTAGACTCTTCCTCCCCCAAAGAAAACCATTCTAACGTTGGTTCACTATCGGATACATAAAAGGACGCCATTATATAAGGAGTTGAATTACCAATTCGCGCATCAAGGTCCCTGACGTCTCTGTCGCATTACCTACCCCTTTCGATTTCAAGTCAAATTCATGTAATATTTCAATGTTCTCGGCAATTTTCTTGGGAGTAAAATTGTTCTTTGATTGTAAGAGCTCACCCACAACGTACGGATGGATTTTCAAGGTTGAAGCAATGTGCTCGCGGGATTTATTCTGCATAAAATGAATCCTCATGATCTGGGAGAAAAATCGGAACAACATCGAAATAACTTGAACCAAATCCGCTGCCTTGGGATTTGACTCGAAGTACTGGACAATTCGGATCGCTTTTGCCATGTCTTTTGCCGCAACAGCATTGTTGAGTTCGAAAACATTGTATTCTTTCGAAATACCAATGTGCTTTTCGACATGGGCTTCGTTAATCTCCTCACCTTGTTGTAAAACAATGGCTAACTTTTCGATTTCATTACTGATGCGCGATAAATCGTTGCCAATGGCTTCGGATAGTAAATGCGGCACACGCGAAGCATAGGAAAATCCTTTAGACTTCATCAAAGTACCAATCCATTCTGGCAACTGATAGTCTTTGATTTTTTCTGACTTAAAAACTTCATGGTTTTGAACGGCTTTGAAGAATTTCGTTCGGGCATCCATGCTCTTGTATTTATAGGAAAACACAAGAATTGTGGAATTTAAAGGTTCATTTAAATAGGATTCCAAGGCATCCCACGCTTTAAAATCTTGGGCTTCTTTCACTAATACCAACCTTCGTTCTGCCATCATAGGATATTGCTTGGCACTGCTCAACAAGGACGGTGCATCTACCTCCT
>Ga0255065_1000348_pt1 | contig 11489 bp, 10 predicted proteins | sample Colum_Cont_RepC__2_FD_188441 | JGI IMG/M metagenome (GOLD analysis project Ga0255065, IMG submission 188441) | Freshwater microbial communities from Columbia River, Oregon, United States - Colum_Cont_RepC_0h | ecosystem: Environmental > Aquatic > Freshwater > River | place: USA: Oregon...
CCTCATCCTCGACATCCTGCTCCCGGGCATCAGCGGCTTGGAAGTCCTCCGCCAGCTGCACGACACGCAGCCCGACCTCAAGGTGCTGATCTTCTCTGCGAAGTCCGAGAAGCAGATCGCCCGTGGTCTGCTCAAAGCCGGGGTCCGCGGCTACGTGCCGAAGAGCGCCCGCCTTTCCGAACTCCGCCAGGCGGTCGACGCGGTCGCCGCCGGAGACACCTGGTTTAGCGAGACCTTCCAGAAGGCGATGGCCGACGCGCTCACCGCGCCGGAAAGCGACGTCGACGCCAAGGGCGCGACCCTGACGGAGCGCGAAAAGGAAATCGCGGTGCTCCTGGCCAAGAGCTACTCGAGCAAGGAAGTCGCGGTGAAACTCGATATCAGCGCCAAGACCGTCGAGAACCACCGCACGAACCTGATGCGTAAGCTCGGCGTCCACGACGCCGGCGTCATCCGCTTCGTCGTCCGCCAAGGCCTCTACGATCCGACCGAAGGCTGACCGCCGGCGGTTCAGTAATGATAGCGGGCCTGGAGGACGTAGATGACGCCCTTCTCGACCCGATAGACCAGACGATACTCTAGCGTAATCCGTCGAGACCACCAGCCGGCTAGATCACCCTTTAATGGCTCGGGCTTACCGATGCCTTTGAAGGGCCACTTGGCAATATCGGCCAGCAGGCGCTCGATCCTTTCATAGGTACGCGGCTCCTCTTGCTGCCAGTAAGCCCGGTCCTCCAGGGCGCCCGACGACCAGCGGACCTCAGCCACGGGAGGCCTTCTTGAACTTACCGGCCTTGAATTCGGTCAGGCCCTTGCGGAGGCGGTCGGCGTTACGCGGCGAGGAAAGCAGGTGGAAGGTCTCGGCCATGGCCGCATACTCAGCGGCATCGACGAGCACGACGGAGGCCGCGCCGTTGCGGGTGATCGCCACGGGCTCGCGATCGGCGTTGGCCGCCTCCATGAGGCTGGCGAGCTGATTACGGGCGTCGGTGTAGGAGACGGTCTTCATGCATGCAGGATGCCTTATGTACAGAATTCTGTCAAGCAGGTGGCCGGATCGTTCTGCGGATGTAACCAAGCTCATGCCGCATCATAGCGTTTTGCACCGTCCCAAGGAAATGAGGTCGATTCATCAGGGCACCGTGAAGTCCGCTCCCCGCGGCTTGCGTCCACAGGGGTTCCGCCTCCCAATGTGGGCCTCCCTTCCATGACCACTCAAGCTCGCGCCTACGGCTCCGCCGCCCCCACTTCCCTGCTCGCCCCGATGCAGATCGCCCGGCGCGCACCCGGCCCGACGGACGTCGCGATGGAGATCCTCTTCTGCGGCGTCTGCCACTCCGACGTCCATACCGCCCGCGGCGAATGGCCGGGAACGAACTACGCCTGCGTCCCGGGACACGAGATCGTCGGCCGGGTCACCGCGGTCGGCGCCAAGGTCACGAAGGTCAAGGTCGGCGACATCGGCGCCACGGGCTGCATGGTCGATTCCTGCCGCTCCTGCCCGAGCTGCCAGAAAGGCCTGGAGCAGTTCTGCCACACGGGAGCCACCTTCACCTATAACAGCCCCGACAAGCACCTCGGCGGCCACACCTTCGGCGGCTACTCCTCCGCCATCGTCGTCGACGAAGCCTTCACCCTCCGCGTCCCGCAGGGCCTGGACCTCGCTGCGACCGCTCCCCTGCTCTGCGCGGGCATCACGACCTATTCGCCGCTCCGCCACTGGAAGGTCGGCCCGGGCCAGAAGGTCGGCGTGGTCGGCCTCGGCGGCCTCGGCCACATGGGCGTGAAGTTCGCCCGAGCCTTCGGCGCGCACGTCGTGCTCTTCACCACCTCCCCGTCCAAGGTCGCCGACGGCCTCCGCTTGGGCGCCCATGAGGTCGTCGTCTCAAGCGATCCCGCCGCGATGGCCAAGCATGGCTGCTCCTTCGACTTCATCCTGGACTGTGTCTCGGCCCAGCACGACCTCAACGCCTACATGGCCCTCCTGAAGCTCGACGGCACGCTCTGCCTCGTCGGCCGGAGAAGCCCCTGGCGGTCCATGCCTTCAGCGTGATCATGCCTCGCCGCAACTTCGCGGGCTCCTGCATCGGCGGCATCGCCGAGACCCAGGAGATGCTCGATTTCTGCGCTAAGCACGGAATCGTCTCGGATATCGAGCTGATTCCCATTCAGAAGATCAACGAGGCCTGGAATCGCATGATCAAGCAGGACGTACGTTATCGTTTCGTGATCGACATGGCTTCGCTGAAGACGGCCTGACCAGGACCGCTTACTTCTTGAGGTCGGCGGCGATCGCGGCGCGGTAGTCGGCGAGCGCGGTGAAGAAATCCGCCTGTGCGGTGACTTCGGAGAACTGGGCCTCGAGCAAAGCCTGTTCGCGGATCTGCAGGGCGAGAAGGTCCGTGGCTCCTTGGCTGAAGCGCGTCTGTTCGGCCTTCACGAGGATGGCGGACAACTCGACGTTGCGCTTAGCGGCGCCGAGCAGTTCGTAGGCGGCGGCCAAGGCGGACCAGCCGTCCTTGACCTCGACGCGGATGCGGTCGCGGACGAAATACAAGTCCTGCTCAAGACGACGTAGTTCAGCCTCGGAGACCTGGGTGCGTCCAAAGGCCTCGTTCCGCTGGATCGGCAGACGGAACTCCAGACCGGCGCGAGATTCATCACGACGGACATCGTTATAAGGTCCGTCGCCCTGATTGCGTGTGACCCCGAAGGTCAAGTCGAGATTAGGCAACGTGGCGTTACGGGCGAGGCGGAGGTCAACCTCGACCTTCTCCTTGAGCAAACGGACACGACGGAGCTCAGGACGGAGTTCGGCCACGGCTTCCAGCAGCGACACATCACCCATGCGCTCAGGGAGTTCGGCGACCGGCAGATCCTTAGGCAGGCGATCGCGCGACGCCGTGATGGGCTGATCGTCCGGACCGCGGTAGAACAAGGAAAGCTCCAAGGCAGCGGCCTCGAAGCGTCGGCGGGCTTGGGTGGCGATCAGCTGGCGGCTGACGATCAGGCGCTCGTTGTCGGTGACGACGATCGGGGCGACCATCCCCTTCTTGGCCTGCTCGGTCAGCGCGGCGGCGCGGTCTTCGGCTACCTTCAGCTGCTCGCGGGCGACGGTCTCGCGGAGACCGGCGGCCGCCCACTGATAATACGAGCGCGTGGCGGAGCGGATGATATCGAGCTGCTGGCGCTCGATGAACGGGTCTGCCAGATTCAGGTACAACCTGGCCTTCAGCCGCTCGGCACGCTGCCGGTCGATTGCTCCGTCCCGAAGCAGATTGAAGCGCAGGCCCGCGCGGAACTGTCCGTCCAGCTGAGTGCGGTCCTTATCGTAGTCGGCGAGCAAGCCACTGCTGCGACGATAACCGGCGAAGACGTTGGCGCCCCAGAAAGGCAGGCGTTGTTCCAAGGCGACATCGGTGGTCTCACCGTCGTAATAGCCCTTCGGGGTGATCCCCGCCCGCAGGGCGAAACCCAAGTCGAAGGCTCCGTCCGCCTGACGCAGGCGTCCGGCGGCGATATCCTGCTCGATCATCGCGATGAGCAAAGGCGGATAGCGCTCCTTCACGCTCGTGAGCACTTCCGGCAGGCGCAAAGGCTCCGCCGCGACCAGCCAGACCGGCAGCCAGGCGATGAGCGCGAGCCACCTCACTTCTTCGCCTCCTTACCGGGTTCATCCATCGCGACGACCGGCGGGAAGCCGTTGAGCTGACGCCAGATTTCCTTCCAGAGAGGCACCTGCTGGAGCAGGACCCAGCCGTTGGCGCGGACGCCTTGGCGCAACCAGCGGTTACCCGGCCAACCGACCTTCGTCGGCTTGCCGTCACGCATCACGATATCGGCGTCCGGGGCCACGACCACGCGGAACTTGCCGGAGGGATCGCCCGCGGCGTCAACGAAGACGACTTCGCCGCCGAATGTGCCGATAGCCACGCTCGGCCAGCCGACGAACTGAATGGCCGGCCAGCCTTCGAACTGCAGACGCACCGGGCTGCCCGGGATGACGGTACCGTCGGGCTTGGTCACCCGGGACTGCAGCAAGGGCATGTCATTACCCTCAAGCCAGATTTCGACGAAGCGGCTATCGGTCTCAGGAATCACCACGCAGATGGGGCTGCCGGGGCGAAGGTAGGTGCCGTCGGTCGCCTGGACGGAGAGCACGATGCCGTCGCGAGGGGCGCGGACGAGCTGGCGTTCGTTCTGGCTGATCTGGACGTCGATGACGCCGAGGTCGCGCTCGACAGAGGCGAGGTCCGACTGCGCCGAGCCGCGCTGGGCGCGCACGCCGGCGATGGTGGCGCTGAACTCGCTCTCGGTCCGGCCGAGGGTCGCTTCGGCGGCGACGAGCGCGGCGCCGGTGCTGTCGCGGGACTGGATCGCGAGTTCGTAATCACGGACCGAGACAAGGCCGCCTTCCTTGAGTTCCTTGGTGCGCGTGAAGTTGAGGGCGGCGGTCTCCGCGGCGATCTTGTCGGCGACCACGCGCTGGCGGGCGGCGTCCACGGACTGCCCACGGGCGAGCTCGAGCTGACGGACCTGCAGTTCGAGGTCCTCGATACGACGCCGATTGGCGGTCTGGCGGTCAGACAGCGAGGCGCGCTGGGCCTTGAGATTGTTCAGGAGGTTGGGGTCGTTGTCCTGAAGCTCGGCGAGCACCTCGCCGGCCTTCACGCGCTGGCCTTCGAGCACATACATCTTACGCACGAGGCCCGCGACGGGCGCCTCGACGTTCACGCGACGCTCCAGCGGATCGAAGGCGATGACCTTACCGGTGCCACGCACGAACTGCTGCCAAGGCAGGAACCAGATGGCCAGCAGGATGGCGACGAAGCCGAGGCCGGCGATCCGGGAAAGCAACCGGATGCGGAAAGAGGAACCGGCCAGCAGCAAAGCAGGCAGACGCCCGCGCAGGGCAGGAGCGGGGGTGTCGGTGGACGAGCTCATGCGTGGGAAGAAGCGAGGTTGAGGACCGTCGGGCAGCGACGGAGGAGTTGCGGATCACGGGTGGCCAGCAGCAACGTCCACGGACGTTCCGGGGCCATGACGAGGTCCACGAGATGGGTGGTGTTCTCAGGATCCATACCGTCGAGGAATTCGTCGATGACGAGCAGCCGCGGACGATGGAGCAAGGCGCGGGCGATGAGCAGACGGTTCCGTTGGCGGCTGGAGAGCGGAAGGCCGCCGGTGACGAGTTTCGTGGAAAGTCCGTCCGGCATCGCGAGTACGTCCGTCAGCAGGCCGACTTCGGTCAGCGCAGACTGGACCTGGCCGAGCGTGATGTCGGGGCGGCCGAGCCGCAGATTATCCATCAGGCTTGCGCTCAGGATATCCTGCGAACGCAACACCATGGCCTGGCTGCGATAGGCTTCCAGGTCCCATGAACGCAGGTCGAGACCGTCCACGAGGAGCGTACCTCCGGTCGGTTCGCGCATGGCGGAGACCAGGTCGAGCAACGTGCTGCAACCGCTGCCCTGCGCACCCGACAAGGCCAGCCGACCGCCGGCAGGGACTTTGACGTTGAGACCGCTCAAGAGTTCACGGCCGCCGGGATAGGCGAAGGCCACGTCGCGGAGTTCGAGGGAAACCCCGGCCGGATCGCCGACGGGGACCTCGCCACCTTCGCGGTCGGTCTCGAAATCGACGAGGTGTCCGAGCTTGTCGACGGCGGCGAGCGCGTCGTACCAAGCTTCGAACTGCTTGCCCAGCTTGGCGAAGGAAGCGACGACCGCGCTGACGATGAGTTCGCTGGCGACCAGCTGGCCGAGCGTGAGCTGTTGGCTGAGCACGAGACCTCCGCCGACGATGAGCAAGGCCGCCGTGGCCAGCACCTCGAGGGTGAGCAGGCCGATGATCTGGCGCATGAGCACGCGGAAATGCCACGCGCGTGCCTCGAGGTAATTACGGGCGAGCTCATCGGTCCGCTCACCCGCTAAGGCGAGGCCGGAAGGCCCCTTGAACAGGCGCGGATAGCGGGCGACCTCTTCGAGCCAGCCGACCGCCGCATACTTGCTGCGGGATTCAGCCAGGCTGGAGGCGATCGCGCCCCGGCCGAGGACATAGACCACGAAGCACAGCCCGAGCAGGGTCACGAACATGTAGGCGAGCAGGAACGGGTGGTAGAACCCGAGCACGACCAGGCCGACGACGGCTCCGACGACGATGTTGATGCCGTTCAGCAGAAGCATCGCCGAACTCTTCTGCACCGTCACGACGTCCAGGAAGCGATTGACCATCTCCGGAGCGTGCACGCCGTCGAAGGCCTGCGTCCGGACGCGCGGGAGGCGCCAGGCCATGTCAGCCGCGAGCCGGACGAAGATCCGTCGCTGGATATGCTCGGCGACGACATACTGCAGGCCGCGGATGATCGCGGAGAGCACGAGACAGCCGGTCAGCGCGATGGTGATGAAGATCAGCGCCTGCTGGAAAGGCGTCGACTGCGTGCCGAAGGCCAGATTCCCGACGACGCCGTTGATGGCCAACGGCAGGGCGAGATAGAGCAGGCCGGTGACGAGACTGAAGATGAGGATGGTGGCGATATCCGCGGACTCCGGCCGCATGAGGCCGATCAGGCGGCTGATCGGACTGGGATGACGGTCTTGCTGATGATCATCATCATCCCGCCCCTTGAGCCCCTCGGCCGGCATGGTGGGGGAGACGAAGGCGACCTCGACCTCGGACTGAGCCGAAGCCAGCCCGAGCTGCTGGACCAACGCGGCGCGGCTGACGATGTAGGTCCCCTCGTCGCCGTCGAAGGAAGCGAGGCGCTCCCGGAAGAGACCGCCGCCGACGACCACGGTGAAACCCTTGACCTCGGTATGGATGACCAAAGGCAAGGAGGCCCGGGCCTGCCAGAGCGCCGAGGCGAGCGGCATGCGGCAGAGGTCGGCCTTGAGGCCGGTGGCAGGCAGGGCGGCCGCGACGCGTTCGAGCGGCTCCTCGTCGGCGTGAGCGGCAAGGGCTCCGGCGATACGCGAAGCATCAGGAGTCAGCCCGGCCTGACGGGCGAGAAAACCAATCAGACGGATTTCCTGTGAATGTCCTTCGTCCGGACCTGAGGAAGACGACGAAGAACTTCCCGCATTCTTGGAGTCAGCCATGGCGCTCTAAATCGCTGGCTGACTCGCAAGATGCAAATCAAACTTCCCTTAAAACCTGCCCATGAGGGAAAGAATAGTGAGGCATTTAAGATGGTCTATGCCATCCATAGTAATCACCGATGAAACAGGGCCTGAATGAGTTACTTCGCCTCAGTCTTGGGTGCGGCCGAGGCGGCATCCGCGGGGGTCCGTGCCAACATCTCATAAAGCGGAGTCGATGCCGGAATGGAGAGCTCCTGGCGGATATTGCCGAAGAATTCCTGAAGCCGATTGGTCTTGGCGAGAAGAATCGGATCCGTCGCCAGTCGGCCGTAGAAGACTTTGTCTGCCACCATCATGCGCGCATACATCGTGGCACGGTCATCGGTGGCGATATTCATGCCGTAAGGTTCAGCGAAACCCTTCCGTCCGGCGTTGTCCTTGGTATGAGTGGGCTGTCCTTCGGCACTGACCGAGTTCGGTCCGATCCGATATTTGAACCCTGTCTCGTTCAGCGCATCCCAAGTGGCCCCGAACAACGGGCCGCCGGAGCGCGTGAACTGACGTTCGATCGCGTGAAAAACCTCGTGGTGCGTAGTGCGGCAGAAAAAGGCGCGGGAAGAGGCGTCCTCTGGTTTGAACGAGTTCAGTCCGTAGGCGACCGCAGGCTTGGAAATCCAGCTGAAGCTCTGGCCGGCCAGCTTCACGTCACGGAAGGTAAACTCGTCCAGGATGTAGATATTGCCGAAACCCAGCCGGGAGACGATCGCCTCGGGATACATGTCCAGTTCGTCGCGCAGCATGCGGACAAAGGCCTTGAATTGGACGATCTTCTTGTCGGTGAAATAGGAATAGACCAAGCGGACCTTAGCGGGCATCGGCGGCGCGGGTGAACCCGGCTCCCAGAGCACGGTGATGCCCCACTTCTTTTCGATGAGTCGCAGGTCGGCCTGAATCTCGGGATCCTTCTTAATCAGGTCGACACTCCTCAGGTCAGTGAGGTCGTTCGTGCAGACAATCCGCTGCGACTCGGGGATGACGGTGAGTTGATTGAAGAATGCCTGGTTGAAACCCTTGTCCTGCGTGGCCAAGAAATCCTTCATGACGGCGAGTTTCTGGGCGACCGATGTGTCCGCCTTAGCTTCGGCGATCAGATCAAGGTGCTCGAACGGATCCCAGAAAAGACCGAACAAGGCGGCACGCGAGTCGGCACCGGCTAAGCGCTTTCCGATGGGGGTGGTGGACGCGGTGGTCACCTTGGGGAGTTTTTTCCAGGCATCGAACGAGATCGGATCGGTGGGAGCCTTATGGTCTTGGAGCAGGAAGCCGATCAGCGTCTGGTGGATATGGCGTGCCTTGGAAAACTCCTGCACGGCAGTGGGCTTGGCGGGAATGGTCAGGGCGATCGCCTCGGCGGCCTTTAATTCAAATGATGACGGGGAGATAGGCGTGACGCCCGCCGCCCGCCGCTTGAACAGGAACGATTCGGCCAGCACGAGGTGGCGCGGTCCATGGTGCTTCAGGAAACCCGCTGGATAACGCTTAAGTTCATCCTCCACCCATCCCAGTACTTTCAGCGTGCCGGGAAGATTCGCATCGGTGACCGGGGTGACATCGTAGGACGCCGATAAAGCCTTGTCGTCCGATTGAGCTGACCGGATTTCGATATCATACTGGGCCTTGAACCGGCCCTTCAGGTCAGTGAGCTGCTGGCCGGCGGGGATCGGCTCTGCCGCGATTAAAACCCCGAGACCGAAGCCCAAAAACATCAGGGCATGGCGAAGCGAGCGTTTCATGGGGCAGGACCGAATCTACGGGACCCCTCAGAGAGGGCTACTACTATTATGGATGAGCACCCAAACAAAAAGGCCGCCTATCGAGGCGGCCCTTTTCATGCGCTAGCGCGAAGGCTTACTTGAGCAGTTCTTTGACCTTAGCATCCATGGCATCGCTCCAGATCTGATAACCCTTCTCATTCGGGTGCAGAAGGTCGGGCATGATGGCCTTGGACAGCGTACCGTCGGGCTCGAGGAACTTGGCGCCGACATCGAGGAAGAAGACCTTCTGGCCGTCCGCGAAACCCTTCACGATGGCGTTGGTGGCCTCGTTCTGTTGGCGGAACTTATCGTTCTTATCGGGGCCGCGAGGGAAGATGCCGAGGACGAGGATCTTGGCATCGGGGCACTTCTGACGCAGCTGGCCGAGGATGGCCTTGATGCCTTCAGCGGTCTGCTCGGCGGTGCACTCGTAGACGGCGCCATTGAGCTCCTTCTGCGGACGGCCCTGGTGGCCGGTGTTGTTCGTGCCGATCATCAGGACGATCGCCTTGGGCTTGAGGCCATCGAAGTTGCCGTTTTCGAGGCGCCAGAGAACGTGCTCGGTGCGGTCGCCGCCGATGCCGAAGTTTGCGGCCTTGAGCGGAGCCCAATCCTTCGTCCAGACGGCCTTGCCCTTCCCTTCCCAACCATGGGTTATCGAGTCACCGAGGAAGACGAGCTGCGCTTCGCCTTTCTTCGAGATGTCGTTGAAGGACTCGTGACGCTTCTCCGTGCCGGGATGCAGGACGGGCTGGACGGCATAGTTGGCGCAACCAGACAAGAGGGCGGCGGCAGCGAACAAGAGAGCGATGCGATGATTCATAGGGGTAGGCTCACTCTGTCCTTCCCTCCTCGGCTGGCAAGCCACCGCTGACCGGTCAGGCCGGCCCGGGGAACATGCCGCGAGACAAGGCAACTAACACCCACGCCAGCATCGCCAGCCAAGCGCCAGAAAGAACCCAGACCACCCAAGCCAACCTTCGCTCCCAGGCCGGGGCGCCCTCCGGAGATCGCAGCCAGAGGAAAATCCCCGACGACAGGAAGGCGATCGGGATGGCGAGGAAACTCTGGAGCAGATGCGCCGGCCGCTGAGTCCAGCCGTAAGCCTCGGCCGCCAGGACCCAGGGTATGCAGAGGAATACGACAGCGGTCGCCCCGAGGAAGACGGCACGGATAATACGGCGCGCGGACTGAGGCTGGCTCATTTGATTTCAGGTAACGCGTAATACGCGACTTCGGCGAAGAAGAACTCCGCCATGTTGAGTTTGGAGTAGTCGTAATGACGGATCGCCTTGAGCACCTGCGGCCTCGCTGAGGCTTCGCCCGCTAACGCCACGACGGCGGCGGCGGCCAAGGGATGACGCATCCAAGTGGACTCGTAATTCTTGCGAGGCCCGCGCTTCTTGTAATCCACGATCTTGGCCAAGCGTTCGGCCTCCTTCTGCGTCGGCTGAGGGAACCACGTCGGGTTCGCCGCGCGCCAATCGGCCGTGCCGAAGAAACCTTGGTCGGCGTTATCGAACATCGCATGGGTATCCACCGACGACAGCGCGAACCGCGCGCTGACGTCGAGTCCTTCGCGATAAGCGGCCTTGGTCGCGGCGTCCGTCTCGACGGCGGCGAGCCGCGCCAGTCCTGCCTGGGTGCCGACGTAGATCCAGAACTGTCCCTTCTGCAGGGTCGGAATGAAGCCAAGGTCCCGCGGGCAACCCAGCGCACAGATCTCGCGGCGCGTCTCGGCCGACTTGGCGGGCTTCGCGTCCAAGGCCCGACGATAGCGCTCCAGCCAGACGGCGTCGCCGGTCATGTCATAGGTGGCGCGCAGCAGATAGACGTAACGGGCCGCATCTCGGAAGTGCTCGCCTTTGAAAGCTCCGCGAAAATCACCTTTGAACGCGCCATCGCAGGGCACCCGCCAACCGTTGCTTTCCAGCACATCGGCGACCTCACGGACTTTCGCCACGAGAACCGTGCGCTCGGCGGCCGAAGGAATATCACTCAAGAGATACGCGTGTAGGCCAAGGAACCACGGCTGCATCTGGTCGTCGGAGCTCAGCGGGTAATGACAATTACCGTCGGAGCCGATACCGCGAGCGACAAAGCCGGGGACATCCGAGACCGAAGCGCACTTCAAGAGACCCTGCGCCAGTTTCCGGGCCTGCTCCTTATCGGAGGCCGCGCCGGAGCGACGCGCCCGCTCGACCATGGCGTGGAGATACATCCCGGTGAACATCGGCCCGTTCTCGATCGGACTCCACCAGCCGATGGCGTTCGGCTTACCCAGGCGACAATCCTCGGGGGTCGGCAGTTCGCCCACGTAATCCCTCATGACACCGTGGTCATCGATGAAGCGCCGCCACGTCTCGGCATGGGCCTTCTCGACCGCAGGCTCCTCCGCACGAAGGGACGCCCCCGTCATGATTAGTGCCAACCAGAGTAAGATTGAGCGACGGAGACAACAGGGCATGCCGTATCTCAGGCGGGCCCACTGCTCGTCGCAACCGGATTTCCCCGGCCTCAGGCCATCAGACCGACGATTTCCTTGGAGCCGGCGATCTCCTTGGCGGCGGAGATGAGGTGCGCCTTGAAGGCAGAT
>Ga0255065_1000350_pt1 | contig 11482 bp, 17 predicted proteins | sample Colum_Cont_RepC__2_FD_188441 | JGI IMG/M metagenome (GOLD analysis project Ga0255065, IMG submission 188441) | Freshwater microbial communities from Columbia River, Oregon, United States - Colum_Cont_RepC_0h | ecosystem: Environmental > Aquatic > Freshwater > River | place: USA: Oregon...
ATTGGTTCTGTTGACAAATTCATCAACAAAAAAGGAATTAACGAGAAATAATTATTTCCTTAATTGTTCGTCAATCAACCCTTTTAAACGAAGCAGTTGGTCTCTATTCAGGGATTCAAGCTTCGTTTTTCTTTTTTGGACAGATTCATTAATTCCTATTTCATTAACACTACTGAGATACGTTTCGTCCCAATCTTCATCAGAATAACTAATCTTAGGTTCACCAATAAATTTAGGGTTACCTTGTTCATCCCGAAGTAAATCACCATACAGTTGGTCAGAAATTAAAAATTCCCAATACTTTTCAAGTCTTTTTTTACTATAAAAAGTTTTAGTTGGTACTTTATATTCTCTGGTAATAACCACATCATGTGATACTCCAATCGTAACAAAATATCTTTCTAATGTTGGATATCTCAAATTATTAATGTTGAATTCATCTTCAAACATTTCTACACCACCATTGAGTTTATACAACTCAACAAAAAAATCTTCAGGAATGTCAATACCGTAAAGTGATGACACTTCCTCAACAATTTCAATATTGTCTTGGAAAGCAGTCTCATAGTATGGTTCAAAAACAAAACCTTCTGCCTTAAGAGATTTTGCAATCCTATAAATAAATTTTTCGGGATAGTTTGATAAATCCTCTTTCATCAATAATAAATACTCAAAAGGTGGGTATTACCCCACCTTTTAATCAACAAATTCCAATTCGTTAGTTTCAGGGTCCCACTCTACCGTCATTGGTTTTTGAGTGAAGGTGTACCTTTCATCCAAAACCGCCGCGTTAAAGTAATGAGTTCCATCCACAAACTTGTAACCGTAACCGGTGTGAATGTGTCCACAAACGTGAATCTTAGGTTTTACAACTTTGATTTGTTCCGCTAAAAGTTCACAACCCAACGGAACCCCTTGTCCGGTAACGGTGTCCAAGTGTCCCCAAGCCGGTCCGTGAGTTACCAAGATGTCGGTGTTCATAGGGATTTCGTTCCACTTAACCTCTAACTCCTTACCCATTCTTGGAAGATTGAACGCCCAATTATAGAACTCAGGTTGCCATGGAGACCCATAAACTTTAACAGCAGTTTCGTAGTCCTCACCAATAACCTCAAGGTTATCTTGAAGATAAGTCACCTTGTTGTAAAAATCCAACTGCTCTTTACACATTACAGGGTTTTCTTGAAACCCCCAATCGTGGTTACCAGCGATGAAAATCTTATGGGTATAGTTATTCAAACCATTGAACCACTTAAGGAACTGTTGGATTTCGTGTTTATGACCCATGGAACTCATATCCCCCGCATGAATTAACAAATCACCACCAGGAAGACTTGATGTCACCTGAGCGTGTTTGTTGTGAGTATCGGAGATAAATGTGATTTTCATACCACAAATATACTACTTTTTTTCCAAGATGTAAAAGAAATCGTCACTTTCACCTGAACTCCATTTTAACCCATCCTCACAGTGAAATTCTTTGGTGGATACTTTAAAGTCAGGTATTGTTACACCTTTAGGAGTTAGTGACTGGTCGTAGAATAAAACCCTGTTATTGGGTTGAGCAGCAAATTGACCATTATCAAGTTTAATAATGTTAAACGACTTGTGTTCGTTGGGAGTCTCAGACAAACTTACATTGAGTTCATTTGGTTCTGACGAACAAGAGTCAATGGTGAACATATATTGTCCGTCATACAACTCTTTGTCCTTCATCAGTACCTTACACTGAAGACCCTTAAGTAAGGATTTTTCAATTATTGAGATATTATAAGAAAACCCATCCCAAATCTCCAAAAAGTCCAAAGGTAAAAGTTCTTCAGAGACATCCGTCCTCCACACGTACGCCGATATGGGTAACTTATCGTAAAGGGCTCCGTAATTGACTATTAAAGACTCAATATACAGAGCTTTACCCTTGATTGATTTTACTGAAACCCAATAACATGGTTCAAACTCACCAAAACCACTTTGAAAGTCATAAAGATATTCTTTACGGATGTAACATTGAATGGGGGGAAGGTTAGCAACTAAATAAGACATCAGATAAAATCATCACCATTATAATCAGGATGATTTTTTTTCATGTAATTAATCCCTTTAACCCATAAATAACTTATTGGGAGCATAATCAAAAAAAATATTAAAAATACCATATTCAATAACTACTAGTCCCACCAATTTTCAATTTTTTGTTCAAGAATTTTGAACAAAAGTTTTTTTGCTTTTTCGTGACGAGCCATTCCCATAACCATTGCCAAACGTGAATCGGTAGTTTTGGACATAGAGTTAGTGAACTTACTATACTTAGGATGGTTCATAACAAAACGTTTGGTGTTAGGATATTTGTTAATGTAGCTCTGAAGGTCATCTATGGTGACTTCTGATTTCATTTCAAAATTGTCTGAGTCTTCAATTTTTTCAAAACTGAATTTGATGTCATAATAATCAAAATATTCGTGACTATAGTATTCGTCTTGAATTAAAGTGATAAGTTTTTCACAGATTCTCATGTAACTAACCTGACTTTCCCACCCTACAAAACGTTGGTTATTTTCAGTCAGGTTCGCAGTGTTTTTAATTTTGAATTTGAGAACCTCAAAAATATAATAATCATCCCAATCACGGTCTTTCCAAACAATTGGAAACCATCTCCAAAGATTTTTGAATCCTTGGGCGATATCTCTGTGTAGATGTTTTGCATCCCATCGAAACCATCTATAAATCTTCCAATATAGGTTCTCATAGTTTTTCATACCACAAAGATAGTAAAAACTATACAATACACAATAAGGTTAGTTAGTATTTATAATAAAATAGTGTTTATGAAAAACATATTAGAAATATTAAGAGAGTATACTGAGGAAAAAGAAAACCCAACTTTAGTTCTCAAAAAGAATGCTAAAATATCTGAAAGTTTAAATTACCACATTGAAAATGGTTTATCGTTAACCAATAACATCTATAGAGTATATTCAACAGGATATTTTAACTTGGTTAATGAAGTTAGGGATTTATACGAACAAGATTTAATTGAATTGAATGAGGAAGATACTTTAATGGTTGAATCAGATTTAGGTAAAGCTATTATTATTGAAGGACAAGAAGTATATTTGGATGCGCCATTTTTAGTTGATGAAGATGAGGTTTTAGAAGAGGCTAAACACAGAGGAAAAAATGTTAAACTTGGTAAACCATTCAGAACATCGGGCGGACCAAAGAAATTTGCGGTGTATGTGAAAACACCTGGTGGTGGAGTTAAAAAAGTAACATTTGGTGACCCAAACCTGAGAGTTAGAAATAACAACAAGGCTGCTTCAAAATCATTCAGAGCAAGACATAAATGTGACCAAAAGAAAGACAGGACAACAGCAGGATATTGGTCTTGTAATGTTGGACGTTACGCTAAACAGTTAGGTTTATCCTCAGGTAATTCTTGGTAATGGATTTCCCATTTGAACAAATCATAAGTGATGGTAATCTTGTCAGAACATTTCAAGAAAATGTTGATGACGAGGAACTGAAGTGGCACTTTGATTTGAAAGACAGGTGGGTAACTATCTTAGAATCTGATAATTGGATGTTTCAAATGGATGATGACTTGCCAAACAAATTAAATGTGAATGATAAGTTATTTATACCTAAATTTGCTTGGCACAGAGTTATTAAGGGAAATGGTAATTTGGTAGTATCAATTGAAGAAGTAGAATGAAAAAGGTCGTTAAAACTAATTTAGAGAAATTGGAAATCATTGCAAACGCTTTGGTTACCGACGTTGTTAATATACTTAAAAGAAATCGTTCAGGATACTTTTATTTACCCGATGATAGTATTGGTGAAGGAATATACATTTTTGAAAATTTAAACGCTCTTACTTTAGAATTAGATATTGCTCACGATACAGCTTTACCTGAACCAGAAGTTGATGGTGAATATTATGATGGTGAGGGAACAATCAAAGTTGAAGTTAAGTTAAACCCAAACCAACCAATTGATGAAATTTTGGATTTAGTGGTAGCTGAACTCCATGAATTAGTTACTCATGAGGTTGTCCATTTTCTACAAGAAGAAAGTGGACTTGAGTTCCCAAAAAAGATACCAAAAAAACCATTTAAATATTATTCACAACCTCACGAGTTAGAAGCACAAATCAGAGGTTTTGAAGCCAAAAGTAAAGCAACAAAAACTGAGATAAGAAAAGTTATGAAAGATTGGTTTAAAAAATATCCTCACAAACACAATCTTACCGATAAAGAGGTTAATAAAATGATAAAAAAGTTATTAGAAAATTACGGAAAGAATGACTAATTTATCAAGAATATTAAAACAGATTTTATCAAGAAACAAATGGACTGACAGAGGTACAACTTATGTCTTCACCCAAATAGTTTTCAATGATGGGGTATATGAATTTTATATCAACGCAAATCAGTCTGATGATATAACATTTTTGGCGTTAAACATATATGGGTTTTGTGAAAAATTAATTTTGGCGGCATTTGATATTTTGGATATTGAGGAAACTGCCTATGATATTAAATTAAACTTTTCAGGCCCAAATAATTTGGATGGTAAAAAATTATCATATTCAATGTATCACGTTAATAATAAGTTACCCATTATAGGTGCTGTAGTGAAAGATGATAATGTTGTTTCGTATAGGGCAAGTGCTACAGATTTTTCTTTAGATATAAATCCTGTGGTAAAATCAATTGATTTTGATTTTAATGTAAATTTTGATAGTGAAAAATATGGTATATCTAAAAATGATGCTCAGAACCATGTTTTTATTGACATGGTTGATAATTACATGAGCAGGTTTTTAGTTTCCCAATATGAAAATAAATTTATGACTGTAAATGATGAAGATTGGGCGTTTCTTACATCAATAACGGTAATTTAATTACCTGAAAGTTTACTTATAATTTTTTGAATAAAAGTGGTTAAGATACTACCACCGATTAATACAACACCTGAAGCGATTATCCTACTTACAATCATTTTTAATGATTCATTTGGATTAACACCATCATATAATTGATAAATGTCGTGAAGTATTGGTAAAATAAATGCATAACTAACAATTGATGAGTTTGTTGATATGCTAATTCTAATTGTTCGTAAAAACTCTTCTAAAACTCTTTTTAATTCTTCGGATTTTGAATATAGTCTCTTAAAAATATCCATTAATCCTTCATCTTTTATTTTAGAAACAACTTTTCTAATAAAATCTGAGTTATCGTAATAATAATTTGCGGCAATACCTAAAAGTAAAAGATATATTTGTTCTTGGGTTAAATCGGTTGATTGACCTTCTAACCAATTTTTTAGTGGAAGAATCATACCACCCAACGCAGCACCCCAAGTGATTAAAAATTTTGCGTTCAATCCCCAAACATTTGCGTTGGTGATTAACATTTGTTTTACAGACTCAAACATTTGTTTAAGGTCTTCAGTAATATTTCCATTACCATTAGATTCACTTAAAATTAACTTGAGTTGACTCTCACTTATAAGATACTCCATACTTTAATAAATACTCCAATATATTTATAATCAAATGAATCCTAAAGTAAAAATTGGCGATAGAGTAATGTTAGTCTACATGGAAGACGAATTAGACCTATCCACAAAAGATATGGGTACTGTCACAAGTATAACCCAAGACCCGTTTGAAACTGACGAATGTTATATTATTGGAGTTAATTGGGATAATGGTTCCTCACTAAGCTTATTGTCTTGTAGGGATGTTTATAGACAAGTAAAGGAAAACATAACCGAAAACGATGAGTATATTAATAGTAAGGATGAAGACCAAATGGATTTTTTGTTACAAAACCGTGACCTCAGAAAAAATTTCAATAGGGATTTGATTTTTAATTACTTAGATAAATTAAGAGAGTCTGGTGTTATTAACATGTACGAGGCACCAAAGTTTCTTTACTCGGGAAAAGATTGGATAGATAGATATTACGGTGAAAATCCACCAAATCAAGAAGCTTTTGATGCAGTTCTTGAAATGTCGGAAAACGTTAAATCAGAATTGATTTCAGGTGTTTTTAAATCTATCAAAGATTTAGAAAGTGATGACGATGATGAATATTTTAGAAATGTTGAAAGACTTGTTTTCAAAGCCGCTAACAGACTTTTCACATTTTGGAAATTATTCTATTGATTAGACCAATCTTCCCACAAAATACCATTCAAATCTTTTTCTGATATAGTTGGATTACTGGTAAATCCTGCGACCATATCTTTAAATTCTGATACAGAAGAATAAAGTAATGACCTCTCATTATCTGGTGAGTATGTATTATCTACCAAATATTGAATAACAGTGTTAGGTTCCAATGTCAAAACTCCGTTTGCAAATCCTTTTGGTACCAAAACTGCATGGTCCTTATCAATTTCAAAAATGTATTTCTTACCAAAATCAGGTCTTGATTTATCAACACAGATTACAAAATTCATAATACGACCCCAAACAATTTTCATATATTTGGATTGTTCAAATCCACCTACTTGAAAGTGCATTCCACGAACAGTAAATGGTTCCAAACTAATACTTGTATTTACTTGAACCCAATTTTTATCAAGACGTGCATCTTCAATTACATTTGTACGAACACTACAAAAATTTCCTCTTTCGTCTTGAAAGGTCTTGTGTTCTATTAAAAAAGGTATTTCCATATTAATTTTATTCAATTTTTTTAATTAGATAAAGGTGCTTTTATTTGTCCGTGTGATTGATAATCTAACAAATTATATTCAAATTGACCATTTAAAATATCTGATTCAATAACATCCATTTTCGGTAATTCAAAAGGTTCTTTTTCAATCTGCTCTTCTGCCTGTTCAATATGGTTTAGATACAAGTGAACATCACCTAATGAGCCAATCAGTTGGTCGGGAATCATGTTTACTTCCTTGGCAATCATTAAAAGTAACATACCATAAGAAGCAATGTTGAATGGTAAACCTAAGAATGTATCTACTGAACGTTGATTCCACATTAAAGAGATTGCTCTATATTTTCCAGGATTTACTATCTTTTCATCTCTTGTAGTTGGACGTGTATAAACTTGAAATCCATAATGACAAGGTGGAAGAACCATTTGGTCTAATTCACCAACATTCCAAGCTGAAACCATTAATCGTCTTGAGTCTGGATTTGTTTTAAGGTCGTTGATTAGATTTTGAATTTGGTCTATCTTAGGATAATATGCGTAGGATACACCATCTATGTGCTCACTTTCAGTTCTCCAACTTCTCCATTGCTTACCATAAATTGGACCTAATTCACCACATCTCTTAGCAAACTCATCATCTGTTTTGATTTTGTTGATGAATTCTTCTTGTGTTAATACACTACTTTTTATTTGTTTATTCAAAGAATCCATTACACCTTGAAATTCAGATATGTCATCAGGAACAGATAAACTATCTGCGTAGTTTTGTACTTTACTTAAATAATTCTTATAAGCATCACCATCCCAAATATGACAGTTATTATCAACAAGGAACTTAATATTAGTATCACCACGAAGAAACCATTTAAGTTCTGTGGTCAGAGTTTTAATCCCCATTCTTTTAGTTGTTAAAAGAGGAAACCCTTCACTCATATTATGACGAATAGTGTAACCAAAAATTGATTTGGTTCCTGTACCTGTCCTATCTTTTTTTTCTACACCAAACTCTAAAATTGTCTTTAGGAGTTCTTGATATTGTTTGTCTAAAGTATTCATTAGTATTTCTTTAATATATTTTTAATCGTTTCCTCATCATCATAGGAAATTTGTTGTCTAATTTCAGATAGTTTATTACACATATCTTGCCATTCAATTTCTAAAATTGAAGGTAGGGTTCCCCTTGGGGACGTGCGTTTTACCCAACCACCTTCTTCCAAATAGTCAATTAACTCATCTTTTTCTTTTTTGGAACATAAGGACCAAAACTCATCCACATCAACATCTACGTAAGTTTCAAACTCAGGCATAATTTATAATTTTTTAAATTCAGGTTTAACAATTTTCCAAATAATAGGTGAAATATTCTTACCATCCAACAGACCAAACAACAGTGAAGGGTATGAGTATTCTTTAGCTAAGTGCGCAAAGTTGGCTCTGTCACCACCAACCTCTTTAACTTTGATTTGGATGTGATTGAAAAAAATCTTGTAGTCAGTATCAATTCCGTTGAATTGAAATCTAAGTTTCTCTTCATACTCTTTGATTTTACCATAGAACTCATCAGGTACATCTTTGAGTAATTCATCCATGTTTCCACCATTAGATAACACCTCCCAAACTGCGGTTGTGGATAAATTAGTCATTATCTTATGTAAACGAACATACTCTTCAAACTTGATTTTCATTCTGAAGTTTCCTGGTTGGAACCTTAAAACAAAACCTTCTTTATTGGTTTCATTCTTTTCTTTCAAACTTTTGTAAAGTTCGTCTGAAAAATTGAAGTGTTGTTCGGTCTTTACAACATCTGACTCATGGATTCCATTAGATTTAAATATCATAAGAGAAGTACTCCAATGTAGTTCGGTATCATCAGTAGAATTCCACTTGTAAGTCCCATTCAACACTGCAGATAGAAATGTTACTTTCTCAACCCCGTAATTAACAACGATACGGTTTTCAGGATAAATGATTTCCAACAAGTAGGCGTATTCCCGCATCCAAGAATCCAAAAAGTATTTTTCTTTTACAATTTCAAGTCCCATTACGGCTTGTTCTGAGGTAAAGGAACCACGAGTTGCCATAATCCATTCACCATCATAGTTGAACAAGATACCCAAAGACCCGTCCATTTTTTCTTGAACATAGACATAGTCACCTTTTTCAGGTATGACACCCTTACCAACCAACTCTTCATAGTTGAAGAACTTTTTGAATGGTTGAACAACTATGTTTCCTAAATTGTCGGTGATTAATCCACGACAAGATGTGGTAACTTCATCCCATAGACCTTCATACTGAACTTTTTCGGCGTAGTTCCAAATAGTTAACGGCAAAGTCGGGTGTACTTGTTTGTACAACAGTCCTTCTTCGTGGTATTTGTTTAGTATGTTTAACGAAAGTTCCATGAAACAAAGTTACTAATTATTTTTCAATCTGCATCAATGTATTTTGAATTGGTAGACGGTAAACAGGTACACGATTACCATTAGTAGGGTTATCTTGCATGATTTCGTAGAATCCTTCAGTACGAACTTGAACAGTGGGTACCTCGGTGAAAACTTGGATAATAGTTGGATTAATCATGTTTTGAGACCCGTCATAAATCCTAGCGGTCTTAGTTGTTGTGTTAAAGTTGAGTATAATCATTATTAGTAAATTTAAAAAGTGTCCTCTAAGAAAATTGCGTTTTGTGGTGACGCGTATAAACCAAGAATATTGTAATCGTAGAATTCAATTGCGTCCTCTTCAGTCATATCATCACGGTTCATTAGTATTTCGTAGATTTTTGATTTGGAATATACAATCCGATATCCATTACCGAATTCCTCCGCCATACCAACTATAGCATCATCAAGACCATCCAATAATATGGCTCCCTCCGCACGTTCTTTAATTTCTTCAATATCCATAGGACAAAGATAGTAAAATTGAATTATAAAACAAATGTGAGTATGAAAGTATTTATTAAGAAAGTAATCATATATGGCACATTTTGCAGTTTGGAGTCCTTCGGAAAACGAAAGAGAGAATATTTTAACACAACACAAAGAGTTGTATAATGGGTATCAAACCTTGAACCCCGCCGCTATGGAGAAAATACAACCTCTCTATACCCAAGACTTTGCGAATGACAAAAGTGGTCTTACGGTCAATAATAGAGGTGAGGTTATGAAATATACTAACATGGGTATTAACGAATCTGTTAGTAAAGAAATGTGTGAACAATGTGGTGGTGGCATGGTGGAAAATGTTTGTGAACAATGTGGTAGTGTTAACGAACAAATGTACGGTCAAGACTTAGACACTGTTGAAGATATTGACCCAAAAGCTCACGTTGATTACATTGAAGAAGAAGGTGAGACTGATGAGCAGTATGATTCTGTGGAGTCGGCTTATCAATTCCAATCTCACGGTCCTGAAGATGTTTACGGCACTTTGAAGGATTATGACCAAGAACACCCACATCACGACATTGATTCAATGGAGGATGTTGAAAGATACGACCCAAGTGACGATTTAGCAAATATGTTTGACGTATCAGATGGTTTTGCGTTTAGAGATGAACCATCAGACACTTTCCAACACGACTCTGGTGACGTTAATAGAATGGGTGATGAAGGTTTGGGACAAGACACCGAAAATGATATGGACTTAGGAAAATCAGAACCAGGTTATGATTTTTACTCAGATGGTTCAGAGGGTGGTGAGTCTTTCCCTAATACAGATGAGATGGAAGAATCTGAGGATTGGGAATCTTTATCTGAGGCGAAACAAGAAAGAAAACAAATTTTGGAGATGATTCAGAGAATGAAGAATTTTATGTAATCTCTGAAGGGATAGAATTTTTAAAATCAATATATTTCAAAACCGAGGACTTATCTTCGGTTTTGTTTTTTATAACATAGGACTCATCTTCGGTTTTGTTTTTTATAACAAGTGTGTCATCATCAAGAACAAAATGACTTTGTAATAAAAACAACAATTCATTTTTGATATAATCCATTTTGGTTCCCAAAACATAGTTTTTTGGACAGTCATTCTTATAAAATTTTGAATTAATCCAAACACCTTCCTCTTCAATTATAACATCAAAATTCTTTGGTGGTCGTGGTTCAAAATTAATGTTAAAATGTCCCCCAAGTTTACAATGAATGTCTTTCAACACCAAAGGTTTATTTATTGGGTCAACCGATATCATGTTTATTTTAAAATCCAACAATTCTTGAATGGTGAAATTCAACCCATAAAACACATTTAAGAAATCAGACAATTCATTTAAGTTTTGGAATCCAATCAAACTATAACCTAATAACTTGTTTCGGATTATATTGTAAGGTTGAGTATAATAAAAACTTATCTCTTCAAATAATTTCTTATTCCGTAAAACACTGGAATATGAAAACACACATGAACCCATGATGATTCTGTTGAGTGATAAGTTATCAGACCAATTTAGTATTGTGTGATTATAAACATCAAAATCACTATATGTTTTTACTTCGTGGATTAGTTCTTTGGGAATAATCTCATTCACCTTTGATAACCAAAACATGTCATCAAAATTCAAATTAGGAATTGATTTAATCAAATCTTTAACATAATTTGATTTAAGAACCTCATCGTATGAAATACCCAAAGTTTTTATATCAATTATAATGAATTCATCAACAACCCCCTCGTAGTACGACATCCTCTTTTCCAAAAGTTCGGGTTCATTGTTGTATAAAATTAAATTGATTAAATTATTTTTTTTCATATCTTTACTTAAAGATAAACAAATTATAATTATTTTA
>Ga0255065_1000355_pt1 | contig 11395 bp, 10 predicted proteins | sample Colum_Cont_RepC__2_FD_188441 | JGI IMG/M metagenome (GOLD analysis project Ga0255065, IMG submission 188441) | Freshwater microbial communities from Columbia River, Oregon, United States - Colum_Cont_RepC_0h | ecosystem: Environmental > Aquatic > Freshwater > River | place: USA: Oregon...
CACCAGGAGGGCGGCGTATACGGGGTTCATGGGGGCGGCGGGGTAGCCGTCTAAGGGGGAAATAAGTCACCCCGCCGAAGCGAGGCAAACTGCAATGCGCCCGACGCCCCCTTTATCCTCCACCGGGGAGGCATTGAGGGCGTGAACAAACCAAGAAATGTCGTCCGGAAAGGAGACGGGGCAAGCCCGCTCAGGCGCCGACCATCCGCAGCCAGGCGCTAAGGTTATAATAGTTCGAAACACGAGCCACCTTGCCGTCCTTGATCTCGAAGAAAGCCCCGACCCGGAGGTGATACTTCTGGCCGGTGGCGGGCGGGAGGCCTTCGTCGGTCTTAAGGTATTCGCCGCGGATATAGAACTCAGCGGCGGCGCGGGAGGCGTCCGGGCCGGCGAAGACGACAAGGTCCTCCACCTGCTCGCGGTAAGCACGGTCCATGCGGCCGAGGAAGGCGCGGAAAGCCGGGATGCCGACCTCGACGCCGCCTTCGTTGATCTCGTGGACGATGTCAGGGTGCAGGAGGGCGAGCAGGGCTTCGCGGTCACCGGAATTGAAGGTCTGATAATACTGACGAATGAGCGGGTTCATGGGTTCAGGAAAGAAGACGGAGCGGACGAGCGCTGAGCTTGGACGGGTCGGTCTCGCCGGGAGTGGCGCGATGGCGGCGCAGGAGCGCGAGATCGATATCGACGGTGAGGGCATGGTCGCCGTCGGCGCAGACCGGTGTAGCGAGGTGCCGAGGTTCGTCGCGGAAAGCGGCCTGCGAGGGCGCGAAGGCCGCGGCCCGGCCGACGTTCTCGTCGATGAGCACGGAATTCGTCCGCCCGAGGAGATGACATACGCCGACATGGCAGCCGAGTTCGACGGAGCGAGCGTCGGCGCAACGCCCTACCCTTTCGACGCCCAGCAACGTCTCAGTCGCGCTCGGCACGAGCATCAGTTCGACCCCCTGTCCGCGCAGGAGGGCGGCCAGTTCAGGGATCTCGACGTCGAGGCAGATCACGACGACGCAACGGACGCCGCGGAAGGACCAGAGGCCGACGCCGTCGCCGCCGACGAAGGCGGATTCCCACGGCGTGAGATGAAGTTTGTCCTGATGGCGGAAAGCGATGCCGTCCCAGATCGGCGCACGGTTGCGGAGCTGGCCGTCCGCGCCAAGGAACGGCACGGTGCCGAGCACGACGCCCTTGTCGGCCTGCGCCAGCCGCGGACTGATCCGCGGCCAGAGGTCGGTCCAGAAGAGCTGCGCGACGCCGCGGAGTTTGTCTTCACCCGCGACGAAAGGCTCGAGGCCCATCCAGAGGAATTCCGGCAGCACCACCAGATCCGCGCCGTCATCCCAGGCTTCGCGCACCTGCGCGCAGACACGGTCGGCGAAGGCGTCGGGCGAGGCCGCGGGGACGCCGACGTCGAAGGTCAGCAAGGCGAGGGTCAGGCGGTCCATGTCTTCGTCCAGAAGGTGAGGGTCTTGGGAGATTCCTGCTCTTCGCCGACTTCCTTCCAAGGGAAAACCGCCTGCAGCTCCGGACGGCGACGATAGCCTTGGCGCGTCCAGAAGGCGTCCAGCGGCCGATGGCCCGCGGGCCGGGCCGGATGATCGGCCGGTCGGTCGACGGCGCAGAAGGCGGTCGTGCGCAGGCCGAGCCGGCGGGCATGCGCTTCACGCCGGGCGAAGAACTCGCCGCCGAGGCCGCCGCCGCGGAATTCCGGCAGGACGATGCTCTCGCCAAGATAAAGGACATCATCGGTCGGTACACCGGCGCGTTCGAACGGACCAAGGAAGCCTTCGGTCTCATCGGCCAGCGGCATGCACGTCGTCGCCCCGATCGTCCGACCGGTGGCGTCGCGGGCGAAGACGACCAGGCTGCGCGGACAGGCAAGATAGGTGCGGAGATATTCCCGCTCATAAGCGAGGTCGCCTTCGTAGAGATAAGGGAACTCGCGGAAGACCGCGATGCGTAGTCCGCCCAGCGTATCGATCCAAGGCTCCAATTCAGGTCCGCGGACTTCGATGAGCTGGAAGGCGGACGCCATGACGGGGCTCAGAGCCGGATACGCAGGCGGGGCGAGATCGGCGTGCCGGCATCGCGACGGGGCGCCTTCGGACCCTTGCCCGGCGTCTCGCCATCCTCGGCGGCCAAGGCCTCCGTGAACTCTTCGGGCATCGGCGCGGCGGCCTTGAAATCCACCTTGGCGCCCTGCCAGTCGAACGTGAGCTGCGTCGTCTCGGCGTGCAGGAAGAGCCGCTTGAAACCGCGGGCGGTACCGACGGCCTTGTTGAATTCGAAGTCGCCGTAAGTGCGGTCACCCAGGATCGGATGGCCGTGCGCGGCCGTCTGCACGCGCAGCTGGTGCGTGCGGCCGGTGCGCGGCTCGAGGCGGATCAGGGAAAGCGGGAGCGTGCCGCCGGCGGCGCGTTGCCACTGGTAGACCGTCACCGCCGGGGCGCCCGCGCCCGTCTCGGAACGCACGCCTCCGCCGGGACCCTTGGACTTCGAGAGCTGGTCCTGCCAAGTACCGCGCGGGGTGCGCAGGCCGCGGCCGCGGATCAGGGCCGCGTATTGCTTCGAGACCTGCGAACGCGCGAACATCTTGCGCACCACGTCGGCCACGCCGACGTCGAGCGAGAGCAGCAGCACGCCGCTGGTCGGGGAGTCGAGCCGGTTGAGCAGGTAGACGCGGCGGATACCGCCCTGCCCGTCACGGACATGGAAGGCTTCCTCCTCGAGGGAATAATTACCGGTGATGAGGATGGTGCCCTTCTCGGCGACCTCGCCGGGATTAGGATGCGAGAGGATGCCGTCCGGCTTCGAGACCGCGATCAGCCCGCACGGATGCGTGGCGACCGCGCGCACGCCGCGTCCGAAGGGGATCCAATCTGTCGGGAGCGTCATCAGCGGTAATAGAAGTTGATCGTGACGATGTCGCTCTCGCCATACAAGGCGACCATATCCGCGCGCCAGATATCGTAGGGCGCCGGAGCCATCACGGCGTCCTTGCAGGCTAGGGACATCACGCGGGTGACCTCGTTGCTGAGGATCGTGGTATCGGTGACCGTCCCGTCGCGATGCAGGCGGAAACGTACCGTGACGCGCCCGCGCTGGACGCTTTCGAACTGCGAGCGCTCGATGATGCTCCACCAGCTCGATTGGATGGCCTCGAGCATGCGCTGGGTGTAGTCGCCGTATTGGCTGAAACGGGCGTCGATGGCGACCGCGCCGGCGCGGCTCACGCCGACGGAGTTGCGCAGGAGCAGGCCGGCGGTGCCGGAAGGAATCGAAGCACGGGGTCGCTCCGGGTCGACCGGCGTGGGCGCGGGCGCGGCCTTGGGGACAGGCTGCGCGGCGGCCTTACCCGGACCAGGCGGCGGTGCGGGCGCCGTCGCGGCCATCGAAATCGCCGGGGCCGGCGTCGGTTGGGCCTGCGACTGATCGATGGAACGGGGCTTACCCTGGGCGAGGCGGATCTCCGGCGACGTGCCGGCGGACTTCGGCAAGGCGGAGTTGGAGGGCATCTTCTCGGGCACCGGCTGCGCCGCGGTCTGATTGCGGGAGGAAGTGAACGGGGCCGTCTTAGGCACAGCCTGATTGGCGACCGGGTTGGTCTCGGCGAATCGCAGTTTGGCCGGCAGACGGGCCTCGTCGATCTTCACCGGGGCGGTCAGGACTTCGACCGGACGGACGATCGCGACGACCGCCTGTCGGAACGTATCCGGCAGAAGCCAGAGCAACAGGAGGTGCAGGCCGAGCGACACCACCGCCGCGAAAGCCGCGGCGCGCAGGTCGATGGAGTCATCGGGTCGCACGCCCCGAAGTTAGGGCCGACCCGGACGACTTCAAGCGTAGGACGGCCCGATTATCGGCCGCCGAACTCCTGCGTGAGCGCCGCGAGCGTCCGCCGGCAGTCCTCGCGCGTGCCGATGACCACGTAAAGCTGGTAGGAAAAATGGGTATGCATCGGCGAGTCCGGCCGGGCCCGGATGACGCAGTTCCACTTCACGACCTGCTCGCGCTCGAACTTGAACCGCCCGTAGCCCGGGGCAGGATTAAGCGACGAAGCTCTCGTCGTCGTGAAGACCCCCATGGCATGCGAGCCGGAGGGGGTCGAAAGGACCACCGGATCGGTTTGCTCGCCGTTCTGGCGCGGCAAAGGGACGAGGGTCGCCGTCTTAGCGTCGAAGCGGAGTTCCTCGCTGAAAGCCGAAGGCATGTAGCCCGTCAGGGCCTCGACCTGCAGATACCGGTGCGGAAGATCGTTCGGAACCGAGAATTGGACCACGTAATCGAGCACATGATCCATGCCTGGCCGGCCGATGCGCACCACCTTGGTGAGGACAAAATCCGAGAGCAGCTTGGTGTTCTGCGCGACATGTCCATGGGATGACATGCCCGGCGCGAGCCAGAAAGCCATCCGCGTGCGCGTCCTTAACGCCCCATCGCGGACCGAGATGGCCTCAAGGCGGCTGGTCGACTTCGGGCCGAGCGCGTCGACGACCGAACCGGCTTCGGTCGGATTGTAGCACTCGACATGAAAGACGCCGTTGACGTCGGCGCTGATCGCCGACTGCAGCTGGCGGCCGTGGTCATGCGAATCGATGAATTCGACACCGTCCCACTTCAGGGAATCAATCGCTCCGGCGAGGCGGCTCGTCGTACGGATGACGAGCGGTTTGCCGCCGATGAGGCCGGTCAGCTCGGCGTCACCGCTGACGACAGGCGTCTGCGCACCGACCGTAGCGGCTAACAGAAGCAGCCAGGTTTTCATGCTTTGAGTCTCTCCAAGACACCCAGCGCGGCAAGGCGGGCTTTGACGAACTCGACCGGCAGGCCCATAATCGTCGAAATCGGCCGCTGGTAATCGGCGATGATGATCTCCCGTCCTTCCTGGATGCCGTAAGCGCCGGCCTTGTCCAAAGTGTTCACCAGTCCTTGATAGCGGGTGATGTCGTCGTCGGTAAGCGGGCGGAAACGGACCCAGGCGGTGACGTCGTGGGCTTCGTCGATTCCGAGCGCGGGGCAAAGCAGGCAGACGCCGGTATGCACGGTATGCTCGCGTCCCGACAGGCTGCGCAGCATCGCGCGGGACTCCGCGAGGTCGGCCGGCTTGTTCAGGGCGCAGTCGCCGAGGGCCACCGTGGTGTCCGAGCCCAGCACCAAGGCCTCGGGATGCAGACGGGAGACCGCCGCGGCCTTCAGGCGAGCGTTATGCAGCACCATCTGGGCGGGGTCGGTCGACGGATCCTCGTGCTCAGTCACCGCCGCGACGACGACCCGGTGCGGCAGGCCGGCTTCACGCAGAAGCTCGGTGCGACGCGGCGAAGCGGAAGCGAGGATGAACGGGAGCGGGGACGACACCCTCAGAACAAAGCGGATTAATCCGCCTAAGACAACCGCAACAGCCCTCCCCCGCTTTCCTTCATTTACTCCTTTCCACCTCTGGTTACCTATGCCCCTATCACCACCCCTTCAATTCCAGGTGGCAGGTGGCAGCCCCAGGTGGCGGTTGCCGGCCTCCTTCAATTCTCCCCTCAGACGTTCCCATCCGCCAACCGCCAGCCGCTAACCGCTGACACCGCGACTACTCCATGCGCCCCACCCTGCTCCTCCTCGCGCTTCTGGCCATGCTGCCTCGCCTCGCGGCCGACGACAGCGCGCGACGCTACTTGGGCAAAGCCGACGCCTGGTTCGCCTCCGCGGAGGCCAAGAAGGTCGCCGACATCATCCTGAGCTATCAGGCCGACGCCGGCGGCTGGCCGAAGAATACCGATACGGTCAGCCAGCCCTACGTCGGCGACCGGACTAAACTCCAGCCGACGTTCGACAACAAAGGCACGGTGGACGAGCTCCGCTTCATGGCGCGCATGGTCAACGCGACGAAGGCCGAGGCCTATCGTCAGTCCTTTGATCGCGGCTTAGCTTACGTGCTCAAAGCACAATACGCGAAAGGCGGCTGGCCACAGTTCTTCCCCCTCCGCAAGGGCTACTACGACCGCATCACCTTCAATGATGGTGCCATGGTACGCGTCTTGGAATTGGTCCGCGAGGTCGGCCGCGATGAGCGCTACGACTTCCTCGACGCCAAGACGCGCGAGTCTTGCCGCCAAGCCTTCGACCGCGGCATCGCCTGCATCCTGAAGTGCCAGATCGTCATCGAGGGCCAGCCGACCGTCTGGTGCGCCCAGCACGATGAGAAGACCTTCGCGCCGGCCAAGGCACGCTCATACGAACTCCCCTCCTTCAGCGGCAGCGAATCCGTCGGTATCGTCCGACTGCTGATGAGCCTCGAGAATCCGTCGGCTGAAATCCGTGCTTCGATCGAAGGCGCCGTCACCTGGTTCGAAGCCCATCGTATCAAAGGCCAGCGGCTTGAGACCACCAAGACGCTGCTCGGCGGCAGTGACCTGGTGATGGTGCCTGATCCGGCCGCGCCCGACCTCTGGGCGCGCTTCTACGACCTCAAGACCGGCGCCCCCTACGTCTGCGACCGTGACGGTGTCCCCAAGCCCCGTTTGGCCGATATCGGCCACGAGCGTCGCAATGGCTACAGCTGGTTCGGGGAATACCCCCGAGACCTCTTGGCCAAGGACTATCCGGCTTGGAAGAAGAAGCTGAAGTAAGCGCCTTGGGGGCGGCTTCCGGGGAACCTTAGGCCTCGGCTTGCAGTCTCAATCGAAAGCACTCATAAAGAGGGCTCCCCGATGTCTTTGCGTCTGCTCAGTCTGTCCGCCTGCCTGTTGGCCTCGTCCGGCGCCGCCCTCTCGGCCGCTGCCGACGACTTGGCGGAGAAGGCCGTGGCCCTTCTGGACGAGCGTTGCTTCAAGTGCCACAGCCACTCCGCCGGCAAGAACAAGGGAGGCTTGGTCATGGACAGCCTCGCTGGCCTCACGACCGGCGGAGACGCCGGCGCGGCCATTGTCCCGGGCGACCCCGACGCCAGCCTCTTCCTTAAGAACATCCTGTCGTCTGATCCCGACGAGATGATGCCCCCAAAGGGCGATCGTCTCACCAAGGACCAAGTCGCCTTACTCCAATCCTGGGTGAAGTCCGGCGCCGCGTGGCCGAAGAGCCGCACCAAGGCGCCCGTCGCCGGCCGCTACCTGCCCGGCACCATCGGCGCGAAGGAGAAAGCCTGGTGGGCCTACCAGCCGATCAAGCGCGCCGAACTCCCGGCCGGCGCCGCCGCGCACCCGATCGATCGTTTCATCGACGCACGCCTCGCCAAGGAAGGCCTCACGCCCTCCGGCGAAGCCGAACGCGCCGTGCTCATCCGTCGCGTGACCTTCGACCTGACCGGACTCCCGCCCTCACCCGAAGAGGTCACGGCGTTCGTCCAAGACCAGGACCCCAAGGCCTACGACAAGCTCGTCGACCGCCTGCTGACCTCCCCTGCCTACGGTCAGCGCATGGCCCGCGCGTGGCTCGACCTCGTGCGCTATGCCGACAGCGACGGCTTCCGCATCGACGACTTCCGTCCGACCGCCTGGCGCTACCGCGATTACGTCATCAAGGCCTATAACGACAACAAACCCTACGACCGCTTCGTGCAGGAGCAGATCGCCGGCGACGAACTCTTCCCCGGCGACCCCGACGCGCTCACGGCCCTCGGCTACCTCCGCCACTGGATCTACGAATACAACAACCGCGACGCCCGCGGCCAGTGGGAGAACATCCTCAACGATATCACCGATACCACCGGCGACGTCTTCCTCGGCGCCGGCATGCAGTGCGCCCGCTGCCACGACCATAAGTTCGATCCGATCCTGCAGCGCGACTACTACGCCCTCCGCAGTTTCTTCAACAACACGGTGCCAGTCGAAGACCGCATCGCGTGGACCGAGACGCAGGCCGCCGAGCACGCCCGCCAGCGGGCGAAGTGGGAAGCGGAGACCAAGGCGATCCGCGCCGAGATCGACGCCCTCGAGCTGAAGTATCGCGAGACGGCCACCCGTAAGGCCATTGAGATCTTCCCGGACGACGTCCAGGCGATGATCAATAAGCCGACGGCGCAGCGCACGCCCTACGAAGAGCAGGTCGCCGCCCTCGCCTGGCGTCAGGTCGATTACGAATACAACCGCCTCGACCGCTCCATCAAGGGCGAGGCCAGCGTCAAGCACGCCGACCTGAAGCGTAAGCTCGCCGAACACGACAAACTCAAGCCCGCCGAACCGCCTTACGTCCTGGCCGTCCGCGAGACCGGCGCCCAAGGCCTCGACGCCGTCATCCCGAAGAAGAACACCGTCGTCCCGCCGGCCTTCCTGACCGTCCTCAGCACGCAATACCCCGCCGCTCCCGCGACGATCGCGCCCGTCGCCGATGGCCGCTCCACCGGCCGCCGCGCCACGCTCGCCCGCTGGCTGACCGACAAGTCCAACCCCTTCACCGCGCGCCTGGCGATGAACCGTCTCTGGCAGCTCTGCTTCCGCCGCGGCCTCACGCCCTACGCCAGCGACTTCGGCAACCTCGGCGAACCGCCCACGCACCCCGAGCTCCTTGACTGGCTCGCCGATGAGTTCATGGCCAAAGGCTGGGACCAGAAGGCGATGACGCGCCTGCTCGTGACGAGCGCCGCCTACCGCCGCTCGAGCCAGCACGCCGACGTCGCCAGCGGTCAGCTCAAGGATCCGCAGAACACGCTCCTCTGGCGCTTCCAGCCTCAGCGTCTCGAAGCCGAGCAGATCCGCGACGCCCTCTACGCCGCCTGCGGTGAACTCAAGGCCGACAAGCAGGCCGGTCCCAGCGTGATCTACGCCGAGCCCGTGCGCAGTATCTTCACGCGCATCATGCGCAATAACCGCGATCCGCTGGCCGACATCTTCGACGCCCCGCAGTGGTTCAGCAGCGCGTCCTCGCGCGATGTGACCACCACGCCGATCCAGTCCCTCCTGCTGCTCAACAGCCCCTTCATGCTGAAGCGCAGCGAGACCCTCGCCCGCCGCGTGACCGCCGACGCTCCGGGCGACGAGGCCGCGCAGGTTCGCCGGCTCTACCAGCTCCTCTACGCCCGCGCGCCTTCCGCCGCCGAGGCCAAGCGCGCCGCCGCCTTCCTCGACGAAGTCCGCGGACAACGCACCACCGCCGTCGTCACCGCGGCCATCGCCCGCGACTTCCAACCGGAGAAAGTCCCCTTCCGCGACGGACAAGGCGCGCAGTTCGCCGCCGGCCACCGCCGGCCCTTCCTCGCGCCGGGCGCCAAGGAAGCCGACCTCGCCGCCGGCTTCACCATCGAAGCGGTCATCGTGCCCCGTTCGATCAGCGACAGCGGCTCCGTGCGCGTGATCGCCGCGCAGACCGGCAAAGGCAAGGAGGACGGCTACTGGCAGTTCGGCGTCACGGGCCAGAAATCCCGCCGTGCGCCGAAAGTCCTCGTACTCCAAGCCTACGGTCCGCTGCTCGGCGGGACCTTCGGCGAGGCGGTCGCCTTCTCCAATCTGCGCATCGACCTCAACAAGCCTTACTACGTCGCCGCCTCCGTCCGCTACGCCACGCCGGGACGTCCGGGCGAAGTCGCGTTCACGCTCAAGGACCTGGCCAACGACGACGAGCCCCTCCTCCACGACAGCGTGAAGTCCAGCCTCACCGGCGTGAAGACCGCGACAGCGCCCCTGCAGCTGGGCGGCAAGAACGCTGACACCGACGGCTCTTTCCACGGCGTCGTCGACGAAGTGCGCTTCAGCTCCGGCGCCCTGCCCGAAGACCAGCTCCTCTACTCCACCGAAGAAGTCCGCCCCTCCACGCTGGGCTTCTGGCGCTTCGAAGCGAAGACCGGCACGATGAGCGATTCCTCCGGCCGCGGCCGGGAACTTTCCGTCGGCGCCGTCAAGGCGGAAGCCGCGCCCAAGGCCGAACACGTGCCGATGGCCGCGCTCTGCCACGCCCTCCTCAACTCCTCCGAATTCCTTTACGTCGAATGAACGACCCACGCTGCCATCGCATCGAAGCCTCGTCGTCACGCCGCGACTTCCTCTTCAACGCCGGCCTCGGACTGGGCGCCATGGCCTTCAGCGACCTGCTGGCCAAGGAGATCGTCGTCCCCGCCGCCGGCACACCCCTGCAGCCCGGCGTCGGCCAGATCAAGCCGCGCGCCAAGAGCGTCATTTTCCTCTTCATGGAAGGCGGTCCGTCGCAGATGGACCTCCTGGATCCTAAGCCGCTCCTGAACAAACTGGCCGGCCAGCGCCTGCCCGACAGCTTCGGTACGGTCATCACCGCGATGGGCGAAGCCAAGGCCCCGCTCCTCGCTTCGAAGCGCGAATGGAAGCAGCACGGCCAGTCCGGCCAGTGGTTCTCCGACTGGATCCCCCACATCGCCTCCTGCGCCGACGACCTCGCGGTCATCCGTTCCTGCAAGGCGGACGGCATCAACCACTCCGCCGGCGTCTGCCAGATGAACACCGGCTCGATCCTCGCGGGCAAGCCGTCGCTGGGTTCGTGGATCAACTACGGCATCGGTTCCGAGAACCGCAACCTGCCCGCGTTCATCGTGATGCAGGACAATCAGAACACGGTCATCAACGGACCGCGCAACTGGGGCGCCGGCTTCATGCCCGCGGGCTACCAGGGCGTGCGCATCCAGGGCGGCTCCGAGCCGATCCCGAACCTCAACACGCCCGAAGCGGTCGCGGCAGACCTGCAGGCCAGCAAGCTCCGCCTGATCAACAGCGTGAACAAGGACTTCGCCGCCCGCTACCCGGACCGCTCGGAACTCGGCGCCCGCTTGGCGGGTTACGAGATGGCCGCCCGCATGCAGGCCGAAGCGCCCGGCGTCGTCGACCTCACCGGCGAGACCGAAGCCACGCGCAAGCTCTACGGACTCGACGACAAGACGACCGAGAGCATGGGCCGCCTCTGCCTCCTCTCCCGCCGCATGGTCGAACGCGGCGTACGCTTCGTGCAGATCTACCACGGCGCCGGTTCGAAGTGGGACGCCCACGCCAAGATCGAGACCAACCACGCCGGCCTCTGCGCCTCGATGGACAAGCCCGTCGCGGGCCTGCTCAAGGACCTGAAGGCCCGCGGACTGCTCGAAGACACGCTCGTCGTCTGGGGCGGCGAATTCGGCCGCACCCCGATGTCCGAGAAGGGCGACGGTCGCGACCACAACCCCACCGGCTTCTCGATGTGGATGGCCGGCGGCGGCGTCAAAGGCGGCCAGACCATCGGTAGTACCGACGAGCTCGGCCTGCGCGCCCAAGAGACCCCCCTGCACGTCCACGACCTCCACGCGACCATCCTCTGGCTGCTCGGTATCGACAACATGGGCCTGACCTACCGCTACAAAGGCCGCCCGGAACGCCCGACGCAGAACGAAGGCGAGCCGTATAAGAAGATCGTCGGTTAGGCGGAGCCTAACCGACGATCAGGGGTAGGGGTAGGGATTGGGGTAGGGTTAGGTAATAAT
>Ga0255065_1000362_pt1 | contig 11246 bp, 8 predicted proteins | sample Colum_Cont_RepC__2_FD_188441 | JGI IMG/M metagenome (GOLD analysis project Ga0255065, IMG submission 188441) | Freshwater microbial communities from Columbia River, Oregon, United States - Colum_Cont_RepC_0h | ecosystem: Environmental > Aquatic > Freshwater > River | place: USA: Oregon...
GGCAGGCGAGGAGGGTGGGGAGGATGCGCATGGTAGGTTGGGGGTGAGGTCTCGGATTTAGGGAGTTGGTTGCCACTTTTCAACCCCGTCCCAAGGGAAAGGTCGCTCGCCATCGGGGAAATAACGTGAATTTTGCGGGGATTTTACTCGTGGGTTGCCAAAATCGGCAAACCAAGGGAAAGAAAGACCCTCCCGATTATGGCCGACGCCCGTTCCATCGCCTTGGTCTGCGCCAATGAAGCCGCCCTTTGGACCGAGCTGCGCACCCGGGCGTCCGCGGTCGCCCAGGCGGAGCCGACGCTCGCCGGGCTGCTCGACCGTTATGTCCTTTCCCGCGGGGGCTTCGCGGACGGCATCGTGAGCCGCCTCGCGGAGCGTCTCGCCCCGACCGGCCAGGATCTGGAACTGGTCGCCCGCGCCTTGGCCGAGGCCGCGCGCCACGACCCCGAGGTGCTGGCGCAGATGCGCGGGGACATCCGCGCGATCCTTGAGCGCGACCCCGCCACCGAGCACGCGCTGGTCCCGTTCCTCTGGTACAAAGGGTTCCACGCCATCTCGGCGCATCGCCTCGCCCACACGCTCTGGAAGGTCGGCCGGCGCGACCTGGCCCTCTACCTGCAGTCCCTCGTCTCCGAGCACCTCGCGGTCGACATCCATCCCGCCGCCCGCTTCGGCGTCGGCATCCTCCTCGACCACGCCACGGGCTTCGTCGCGGGGGAGACCAGCGTCGTCGAGGACAACGTCTCCTTCCTGCATGAGGTGACCCTCGGCGGCACCGGCAAGGCCCGCGGCGACCGCCACCCCAAGATCCGGTCCGGCGTGCTCGTCGGCGCGGGCGCGAAGATCCTCGGCAACATCACCATCGGGGAGGGCGCCAAGGTCGGCGCCGGCTCCGTGGTGCTCAAGGACGTCGCCCCGCACACCAGCGTGGCGGGCGTGCCCGCCGTGCTGATCGGCCAAGCCTCCGTCGACGCCCCGGCGCTCGACATGGACCACTCGCTCTGACCATGCCCGGGACGCGCCCTCCGCAGGAACGCCCGGGCGACGCCCGCGTCCTCGACTGCCTGTACCGCGTCGGCGCCTTCGTCAACGAGACCGAGGACCCGCGCGAGGCGCTCGACTTCATCCTCGCGGAGATCGTCCGCTCGCTCGGGGCTTCCTCGGCGTCGATCGCGCTGGTGGAGCCGACGACCGGGTCCCTGCGCATCGAGGTCTCCAACGGCCTCGACGAGGCCTCGGCCGGCCGGATCATCCAACAGGGGCAGGGCATCACCGGTTGGGTCGCGCTCTACGCCAAACCGCTGCGCGTGCCCGACGTCGCCAAGGACCCTCGCTACGTGGAGATCCGCCGCGGCATCCGCTCCGAGCTGGCCGTCCCGATGGAGCTCATGGGCAACGTGATCGGCGTCGTCAACTGCGACTCCGACCGGCTGGACGCCTTCACCGAGCAGGACGTCGCCTTCCTTTCGCTCCTCACGAACGAGGCCTCCAAGGCCGTCGGCCGCATCTGGCTGCTCCGGCAGCTGCGCTCCAAGGCCGCCCAGCTCGAGGCGTTGGTCGGCGCCGCCCAAGGCCTGGCGCGGGAGCGCGACGAGCCCGGCATCATCGTCGACCTGACCCGCGCCACGCGCGCCCTGCTCGGCGCCCGCGCCTGCGCCTATTATGGCCTGGCCGAACGCGAGCTCTGGCTCAAGCAGGTCGATGGCGACCTTGCCGGCAGCGCGTTCGCCCCGCGGCTCTCGCTGGACGAGACCTCCCTGGGGACCGTCGCCACCCGCCGCAAGCCCCTCGTCGTCCCGCTCGCGGGCAAGTCCGAGGAGCATCTTTTCGCCCGGTTGATCGAGCCCGTCGCCAGTTCTTCGCTGCTCGTCGTCCCCTTGCGCTACGAGGACGAGACCTTCGGCGTCCTCGTCTGCGTGGCCATGGGCGCCTACCGTTTCTCCGACGACGACAAGCATCTCGTGACGGCCCTGTCGTCCTTCGGCGCTTCCTCGCTGCAGAACGCCCGGCTCTACGCCAAGGTCTTCACGGTCGAGGAGGGCCTCCGGCGGAGCGAGCGCCTCACGGCGCTCGGGCTGCTCTCTGCCGAGGTGGCGCACGAGATCCGCAATCCCCTCACGGTGATGAAGCTCCTCTCCGACACCTTGTCGCAGGGGATGGCGCCGACCGACCCGCGCGTCGAAGACCTCGGCGTCATGCGCGAGAAGATCGCCCACATGGAGGGAGTGGTCTCGCGCGTGCTGGGGATGAGCAAGGCGCAGTCGGGCGCCTTCAAGACGATCGACCTGCGCGCGGCCGCCGACAACGCCGTGCTCCTCCTGCGGCTCAAGCTGCAGCAGCTCGGCGTGAAGGTGGAGGTCGATTGCGCCACGGCGTTGCCGCCCATCGAGGGCAACCCGGGGCAGATCCAGCAGATCTTCCTCAACCTCATGATGAACGGCGTCCAGGCGATGGTCGGCGGCGGCGCGCTTACCCTGCGCCTCGGCGTCGAACCCGGTCCGCAGGGCGACGTCGTCGCGGTGCGCATCGCGGACACCGGCACGGGCATCCCGGCCGCGATCCTGCCCAAGATCTTCGACTCGTTCTTCACCAGCCGCGAGGATGGCACCGGGCTGGGGCTCGCCATCGTGAAGCGCATCCTGCGCGACCACCGCGGCGACATCGTCGTCGAGTCGACCGGTCCCGCCGGGACGACGTTCAAGTTCTGGTTTCCGGCGGTGAAGTGAACAGGCGCTTCCCCGCCGTCCAGACCACGGGGAGGAAGGAGACGACCACCACGATCAGGATCACCTTGTGCAGCTGGTCCGCGAGCGGCGTGCCGCCCAGGGCGTGCCCGAGCCACACCAGCGAGTTGATCCAGAGCACGCCGCCGAGGATGTTCCAGCGGAGGAAACGCGCCGTCGACATCGCGCCCATGCCGGCGGCGAAGGGCACGAAGGTGCGCATGAGCGGGACGAAACGGGCCAGGACAATCGCGAGCGGGCCCTTTTCGGCGAAATAGTCGCGGGCGGCCGTCAGGTGCCGGCGCTTGTACCACCAGCTGTCCGGTTTCGACTCCATCGCCTGGCCGTAGCGTCGGCCCAGCCAATACCCCGTCTGGTCGCCGACGATCGCGGCCAAGGTCAGGGCCGCGGTGAGTTCCCAGGGGCTGAAATAGGCCGGACGTCCGCCATTGGCGATCGAGAGGACGCCGGCGGTGACGAGGAGGGAGTCGCCCGGCAGGAAGAAGCCGGCGAGCAGGCCCGTCTCGGCGAAGATGATCAGGCACATCAGGCCCAGGCCGCCGACTTCGATGGTCTGCCGGAGGCCTTCGGCGGTATGCAGGTGCGACCAGAAGTCGGAGAGCCAGGCGGTCATGCCCTCCACTAAGGTGACGACGCCCGGCTTGGCAATCGCCTTGAAGCAAGCGGGGATTGCCCTCACTTTCGCCGGTGCATGTCCCCTGAATTCGAGACCTCCGCCGTGCGGCTGCGCCGCGCCGCGCTGACCCATGGTCTCGCCGGGCAGGCCGCCCTCGCCGGCGAGGTGGTCCCCCGGGCCAAGCAGTTCCTCCTGGAAGCCCGGGAAATCCAGCTGGCCGCCCACCGCTCCGGCGTCCCCGGCGGCGAGGTGGCGAAGCTGCGCTCCGATGCGGTGGACATCGTCATCGACGCGCTCTTCCTCCGCGCCGGCCCCGCCGCGGCGGAACTGGCGCTGGTGGCCACGGGCGGCTACGGCCGGGCCGAGCTTTGCCCGCTGAGCGACATCGACCTGCTGGTGCTCGTGCCCGCGCATACGCCGGCGACCCAGGCTTTGGTGGAGTCCATCCTATACCCGCTTTGGGACAGCGGCCTCAAGGTCGGTCAATCGGTGCGGACGGTCCAGGAGTGTGCCGACTACGCCAAGGAGGACCTCCACCTTCGGGTGGCCTTGCTCGAGACGCGCCTGCTTTGCGGGGCGCCGTCGTTGTTCAACCAGATCGAGGCCAAGGTCTCCGAGATGCTCAGCGGGGAAGCCTGGCGTCCGCTCGCCCGCTCGATCGTCGAATCCCAGCGGAAGCGTCGCGAGAAGGCGGGCGGCAGCGCCTACCTCCAGGAGCCCGACCTCAAGAACGGCGTCGGCGCGCTGCGCGACGTCCAAGGCTGCGTGTGGCTGGCCCGGATCGCCCGCGGGGTCGCCGGCCTGGGTACCGCGGGTTTCCTGCCGATGGGCGATCTCCAGAAGTTCGAGCAGGCCAAGGCCACCTTGCTGCGGCTGCGCTGCGAACTGCATTTCCAGGTGACCCGGCCCACCGAGCAATTGTCGCTGGAACGCCAGGATACGATGTCCGAGGCCCTCGGCCATCGGGGCACCCTGACCGAACGCATCGGCGCCCTCATGCGCGAGTATTTCGACGCCGCCGACCACGTACGGCGGTGCGTGGAGATGGTCGAAGGGGCGGTCATGGGCGAGCCCGAGCCAGAAGGGTGGGGCGAACCGCTCCTGGTGGACGGCCTGCGCATCGTCCGCGGCGGCACGGTGTCCGCGCAGCACCGACTCGTCTTCGAGGAGGATCCGGGCCGGCTGGTCCGGCTTTTCCGCCATTGCCAAGTCCATGAGGCCCGCCCCGAGCGAGCCCTGTCCTTGCTGGTCCGCGAGCGCGCCCACCTGCTCACGCCGGAGGTCGCGCTCTCCGACGAATCCACGAGCGCCCTGCGGGCGATGCTCACCGAGGCGGGTCGCGTGCACGCGGCCATCGATGCCTTGCGCGAGCACGACCTGCTCTACCGCTTGGTCCCGGAGTTCGCCGGGTTGCACTGCCTGGTGCAGTTCGAGTTCTACCACCGTTGGACGGCCGATGTGCACACCCTCCGCTGCCTCTGGGAGCTCGACGCCATCTACGCCGCGGCCACCCCGGTGGAGGAGCGTTACCGTTCCGTGGTGCTCGGCACCGAGGCGCCGTCGCTGCTCTATGCGATCCTCTTCCTGCACGACATCGCGAAGTCCGGCGGCATCGAAGGGCACGCCGAACGCGGGGTCCCGATGGCCGACGTCATCCTGAAGCGGCTCGGGTTCGACCACCGGGAGCGCGCCATCGCCGCGGGGGTCATCCGCCACCACCTCGTGATGGGCCTGTATTGGCAGCGTCATGACGTGGACGATCCCGCCAACATCGACCGTTTCGCCCGCCTCGTCGGCGACGACCAGGTGCTCAGCCACCTCCACGTGCACACCCGCTGCGACGCGCGGGCGACCTCCCCGGACCTGTGGACGGAATTCAAGGATGGGCAGCATTGGACGCTGTACCGACGCACGCTGGCCCGGCTCGCCGGCGAGGCCGAGCGCGACGAAGGCGCCGCCAGCCAAGCCCTGCGTGCGGCGACGGACGCCCGGCTGGCGGGCTGCGCGCCGGCCGACGAGGTGGAGGCGCACTTCTCCCAGATGCCCGCGGGGTATTTCCAGCATGTCTCGTCGGAGGACGCCGCCGCGCACATCCGGATGGTGCACGAGCTCATCACCGCCGTGACGGCCAGCGACGCCGAGCTCTCCCTGCGCCCGATCGTCGATTGGCACGATGAGGTCGGCTCCGGCCAGTCCGTCGTCACGGTCGTCACCTGGGACCGGGCCGGCCTGTTCAGCCGCATGGCCGGCGCGTTCGCGGTGGCGGGCATCAACATCCTCTCGTGCCGCGCGTTCTCGCGCGAGGATGACGTCGCCCTCGACTTCTTCCGGGTGTCCCTGCCCATCGGCAAGGAGGCCACCGCCAAGGCTCGCTTCACGGAGGCCTTGGCCCGCTCGCTCATCGACGGATCGGACCTGCTCGACGAGGTGGCGACCGAGGAGACCCGGGCCGCGCTGACCGCCCCGCGTCGGCGGGCCCATCTGCCGCTGGCTCCGCAGGTCGAGGTCTATCGGGAGGATGCCCTCGACCGCACGGTCGTCGAACTCCAGTGCAACGACCGCATCGGCCTCCTTTTCCGGGTGGGTCGGGCGATCCGCGGGGCCGGCTACACGATCACCTTCGCGAATGTCGCGACGGAGCAGGGTTTCGCCCTGGATACCTTCTACCTGACCCCGGAACGGGGCCGCACGACGCCGCCCCGACCCACGGAGGACCTTTCCGCCGCCCTCCGCGCCCTGGTCTCCTGAGCACGTCCCCCTTGCCAGCCATCCTGAAAACCCCACCATCGGGTCGTCCCATGAAAGCCACCCTGACCTTCGCCTTCCTGCTGTCCCTGCTCGGCCTTGGTGCCGCGGACGCGCCCGTTTCCAAGAACTCCCCCGCCATGCCCACCACCCCCAAACTCGAGAAAGCCACCTTCGGCGCCGGATGCTTCTGGGGCGTCGAGTACCAGTACGCGAAGATCCCCGGCGTCGTGTCGGCCTTCTCCGGCTACGCCGGCGGCAAGGTCCTCAACCCGACCTACCGGCAGGTCTGCGAGGAGGAGACCGGCCACGCGGAGGTCATCCAGGTCACCTTCGACCCCGCCAAGGTCAGCTACCGCCAGCTCGTCGAGTATTTCTTCCGCATGCACAACCCGACGCAGGTCAACCGCCAGGGACCCGACGTCGGCGACCAGTACCGGTCCGTGATCTTCGCCCATTCGCCGGAACAGCGCAAGGTCGCCGAGGAGGTGAAGGCCGCCCTGGACGCCGCCAAGAAGTACCCCGCGCCGATCGCGACGAAGATCGAGGGGGAGCAGGTCTTCTGGAAGGCCGAGGAGTACCATCAGAAATATTACGAGCGCAACGGCAAGAAGCCCTACTGCCACATCGTGCCCTACGCGGAGGAGAAGTGACCGGACGTGGCTGAGCGGCGCACCGGGGCGGAGGCACCGCTGCCGGGCTTCGGCCCGGCGGACGAGCCCGCTTTGCCCCCCGCCCGCCGCCCGTTGGCCGCGCGGATGCGCCCCCGCGCGCTCGCGGAGGTCGTGGGTCATGCGGCCCTGCTCGGCCCCGACGCCCTGCTGCCGCGCCTGCTCCGCGCGGACACGTTCGGTTCCCTGTTGTTCTACGGCCCGCCGGGCTGCGGGAAGACGACCCTCGCCGAGGTGATCGCCGCCGAGACGAAGTCCGAGGTCGTCCGCGTCAACGCGGTCCTGTCCGGCACCGCCGAGCTCCGCGAGGTCCTCGCCGACGCGCGCCGCCACCCGTCGCGCAAGACGGTCCTGGTGGTGGATGAGATCCACCGCTTCAACAAGTCCCAGCAGGACCTGCTCCTGCCCGACGTCGAGGCCGGCGTGGTGCGCCTGATCGGGTGCACGACCCACAATCCCGGGCTCTACGTCGTCCCGGCCTTGCTCAGCCGCAGCCACCTTTTCCGCCTGGATCCGCTCTCCGTCGACGAGGTAGCGGCCTTCCTCGGCCGGGCGCTCACCGACGGCGAGCGCGGGCTTGGCGCCCTCGGCATCAAGGCCGACGCGGACGTCCTGCGGCAGGTGGCGGAGATGGCCGGCGGCGACCTGCGCCGGGCCCTCAATTGCCTCGAGACCCTCGTGCTCTCCGCGCCGGTGCTGGGCAGCGTGACGCCCGCGGCGGTGGCGGCCTTCGCCCGGGAGCGGCGCATCCGTTACGACGACGGCGGCGACGACCATTACGACACCGCCTCCGCGTTCATCAAGTCGGTGCGCGGCGGCGATCCGGACGCCGCCCTGTATTGGCTCTTCGTGATGCTCGAAGGCGGCGAGGAGCCCCGCTTCATCGCCCGCCGCCTCGTCATCTGCGCGTCCGAGGACATCGGCTTGGCCGATTCGCGCGCCCTCGGCGTGGCCACGGCCGCTTTCCAGGCGTGCGAACTGGTCGGGATGCCCGAGTGCGAGTACGCCCTGGCGCACGCGACGCTTTTCCTCGCGCTTTCGCCGAAGAGCAACCGCACCACCTTGGCGATCGCCGCGGCCAAGGACGCCGTCCGCCACCAGCCCCGGCAGGAGGTCCCGCTCGCCCTCAAGGACGCCCACAACGCCACCAACAAGCGGTTGGGGCAGGGTGGGGGCTACCGCTACAGCCACGACTACCCCGAAGGCATCAGCGGCCAGGACTACCTCGCCCGCCCGCTCTCCCTTTACCACCCTGGCGACGCCGGCGCCGAAGCCGCGATCGCGGAGCGGCTGGCCCGTTGGCGCGGGCTGAAGGCCGCCCTGAAGAAGCGGGAAGGCGGCCCGTGAGCCGGACCGCGCCGCGCCTGCCGTGGTTCGGCCCGGGGCGTTTCCCGCTCTACCTCGCGCCGATGGCGCGCCGGACCGACATCGCCTTCCGGCAACTCTGCAAGGAGCAGGGCGCCGACGTCATGGTGACCGAATTCGTCCAGTCGGAAGCCTTGATCCGCGACAACGCCAAGGCGTGGGAGATGGTCGACTTCACCGCGACCCAGCGCCCGATGGGCGTGCAGATCTTCGGCGCAACGCCGGCCTCGATGGCGCGCGCGGCCCGCGAAGTCTGCGACCGGGTCCGGCCCGACTTCCTCGACCTGAACTTCGGCTGTCCCGCGCACAAGGTGATCGAGCAGAACGCCGGTTCCGGCCTGCTGCGCTGCACGCCGTTGCTGTACGACCTCGTCAAGGCGGTGAAGGACGCGATCCCCGACGTACCGCTGACCGCCAAGATGCGGCTCGGCTGGGACCAGGATTCGATCGTCGCGGTCGAGGTGGCCGGTCGGCTGGAGCAGCTGGGCGTCGAGGCGCTCGCCGTGCACGGCCGCACCAAGGAGCAAGGTTATGCCGGCGCGGCCGACTGGGCGTGGATCGCCCGCGTGGCCGCCGCGGTCAGCATCCCGGTGATCGGCAACGGCGACGTGCAGGATGGCGCCGGCGCGCTCCGTCGTCGCGACGAGTCCGGCGTCTCGGGCGTGATGATCGGACGGGCGGCGCTCGGGAACCCTTGGATCTTCGCCGAGGTCAAGGCCGCCCTGGAGGGGCGTGCCCCCCGGACCGGCGAAATCGGCCCGCGCGAACGCTGGGCGGCGATGCTGCGGCTCGCGGAGCTCACCCTGGAGGTCCACGCCAGCCGCTTGGGCTCGCGGGATGTCCGTTGGATGTTGGATCGACTGCTTCCCCTGACCCAAGGCTTGCCCGGTTCGCGTCGGATCCGCGATCGGCTTCGCTATTGCCTGACCTTGGACGACCTGCGACGGCTGGGTGACGAACACTTGACGGAACTCGCGAGGTCCTCGTGAGCCTAGTTTCATTGGCGATTCGTCCAATGTGACGGTCGTGCAACCGTTTACTTCAGATTCTTATCAACCCCGGGCTGTGAATATCCTGTGCAGGGCTTCCGCTTGTGCGTCGGGTCGGGGGGCACATCAAAGCGCCTGTTCCTGACCCCAAGGGACACCGGGCGCCTCCTTTCCCGGCGGCGATCTCCCGCGGTGGTTGAAATCAGACTCCAACCACCCATCTACCAACGACTTGCATTCCACTTTCTCGCCCCTTTCTCCCTCGCCCGCCATCCCGGCCCAATCCACCCCGGCTTCCCGCCCTCCTTTTTTACCAAATATTTCCAACTTTCGGGCTTCCAAACCGCCTGTGAACAACCTTTCTCAACCCTCCACCCCTTTCCATGGCCAGCCCTGACCGTCACCTTTCCCTGTGGGAGACCGCCAAAAGCGAACTTCGTAACACCTTTTCCCGTTCCGACTTCGAGACTTGGATCTCCACGCTCCAAGCCGTCGGGATCGTCGACGGCAACATCCTCGTCCTCGAGGCTCCGACCGTCCTCACCGAGGCTTGGGTCAATAGCAACTATAGCGAGGTGCTCCGTCGCCAGCTGACCCTGGTCGCGGGGAGCAACATGGACTACCGTCTCAGCGCGGCCACCAGCGCCCCGCGCGATGCCCAGCCGGCGGCCCCGGCGCCCCGCTCCGCGGTCCGCACGCCGTCCGCCTCGCCGGCGCCGGCGATCAAGGCGACCAACACCTTCGAGAACTTCATCGTCGGACCGGAGAACGAGATGGCGCACGGCGCCGCCCTCGCGGTCGCGAAGGAGCCGGGCCACTACTACAACCCGCTCTTCATCCATGGCCCGACCGGCCTGGGCAAGACGCACCTGATGCACGCCATCGCGCATTCCGTCTACGCGGCCAATCCCGCGGCCCGCATCGCCTACATCTCCTCCGAGACCTTCACCAACGATTTCATCTCCGCGTTGCAGTCCGGGAGCGTCGCCCCGTTCCGCCGCCGCTACCGCGAGCTGGACCTGCTGCTGATCGACGACATCCATTTCCTCGCGGGCAAGGAGTCCACGCAGGACGAATTCTTCCATACCTTCAACGAACTGCACAACAACCACAAGCAGGTGGTGTTGACCAGCGACCGGCCCGCCTCCGAGATCGCCAAGCTGCAGGAGCGCCTCGTCTCGCGCTTCCAGTGGGGCATGGTGGCCTCGATCCAGGCCCCGGGCCTCGAGACCCGCATCGCCATCCTGCGCAAGAAGGCCGCCGCCCGCGGCCTCGACCTGCCGCCGGAAATCGCCGAGTTCATCGCGTCCCGCATCGCCCGCAACGTGCGCAACCTCGAGGGCGCCGTGACCCGCATCGTCGGCCTCACCGGCATGACCCGTAAGCCCCTCGAACTGGCCCAGGTCGAGAAGCTGCTGCACGATATCCTCGTCGAGGAAGCCAGCCACACCCTCACCGCCGAGGTCATCCAGCGCAAGGTCGCGGAGCACTACCGCATCCAGATGTCGGACATGACGTCCAAGCGCCGGATGCAGAACATCGCCTTCCCGCGCCAGGTCGCCATGTACCTCGCGACCCAGCTCACCGGCATGTCCCTCGTCTCCATCGGCCAGGCCTTCGGCGGTCGCGACCATGGCACCGTCATCCACGCCCGCAAGACCGTGACGAACCAGATGGAAGTCGACACGAACGTCCGCCGGACCGTCGAGTACCTGCGCGCGCAGCTCTCGACCAACCGCTGAGCCGGCGCCCAGCCCGGAACGAGGCGACCGCGAGGTCGCCTTTTTTGCGCCTAGCCGGCCGCGGGGAGTCCGCGGAGCAGGGCCACGACCGCGGCGACCTTGGCCTGGTCCGCGACCGGGATGGCGTCGGCCGCCCAATCCGGCGCCGCCCCCAGCGAAACCGAGGGCGGGCGCACGCGCATCGCGGTCGGCTGCACGCCGCGCAGGGAGGCGTGGACTTCCGTCACGCCGCTGCGGCGGACCACTTCGGCGATGTTCGCGACGTTCAGGCCGCCGCCGGCGAGGATTGTACAGCGTCGGCCGGCTTGTTGGACGAGTTTGGCGAGGGTCGCGGCGCCGGTGAGCGCGTCGGGCGCCTGCCCCGACGTCAGGAC
>Ga0255065_1000364_pt1 | contig 11172 bp, 18 predicted proteins | sample Colum_Cont_RepC__2_FD_188441 | JGI IMG/M metagenome (GOLD analysis project Ga0255065, IMG submission 188441) | Freshwater microbial communities from Columbia River, Oregon, United States - Colum_Cont_RepC_0h | ecosystem: Environmental > Aquatic > Freshwater > River | place: USA: Oregon...
GTAAAAATGTGCCTTCCCCTTATGAGTGATTCAACCTTTACTATTACTATGCCTGATAACAAAAATCATCTCTGGAAATATAACGAAGATAAAATTCTCAAGGATGTTGAGGATTATGTAACCAGCACTTATCACGGTCATTATTGTGGCGATGAATCTGGTTATGATGACATTCAAACAATTGATCTAATGGCAGCAAAGAAACTGGCAGCAGGTTTTTGTCAGGCGAATATCCTTAAGTATGGTAGTCGCTATGGTGATAAAGATGGACGCAATAAGCGTGACTTGATGAAAGTTATTCACTATGCTATGCTACTGCTTCACTTTGACAAACATTATTCCCGTAAAGATAATGGTCTGACCGAATTCCGTTGATTATGAAACTCCCTAACAAAACTATGAAACTCTCTGACAATACCCTCGCTCTTCTCAAGAACTTTGCTGGTATCAACAACTCTATTCTTGTGAAGACTGGTAATCGTCTTCGGACTATTTCTGTTGCCAAAAACATTCTGGCAGAAGCAGAAATCACTGAAGAGTTCCCCCGTGACTTTGCGATTTATGACCTCAACCAGTTTTTGAATGGTCTGAGTCTTCACCAAGATCCCGACCTTGATTTTACTGAAGAATCGCACCTGAGTATCAAAGAAGGTAAGCGTCGTGTGAAGTATTTCTTTGCTGACCCCAATGTGATTATCTCTCCACCTGATAAGGACATCCAACTTCCTTCATCGGATGTTTGCTTCCAACTGGACAGCACTTCTTTGGAAAAACTGGTCAAGGCAGCAGCAGTGTATCAACTCCCCGACCTTTCTGCGGTTGGTGAGAATGGTGTGATTAAACTGGTGGTTCGTGACAAGAAGAACGATACTTCTAATGAGTATGCCATTGTGGTTGGTGAGACCGATAAAGAGTTCACTTTCAACTTCAAGGTGGAAAACATCAAGATTATTCCTGGTGCCTATGACGTTGTAGTGTCACAAAAACTTCTGTCACAGTTCACGAATCCGAAGTACAACCTCTGCTATTATATTGCTCTGGAACCTGATTCTACCTTCGGTTAATGGAATTTCTTCTTTATCTTACTCCTCAAGCAAAAGACATTCTCAATCAAATCTATAAAGCAAGATATTCTGTTAATGAAAATGTTGGGTATTGTAGGAGTAATAAAAATATTTTTGGTTATGCAGACTTTGGAAAAAAATTCATTGTTTGTACCAATAATATTAAAAGTAGTGGATACGATGCAAAATTTTACATCAATGAAACTGTCTATCACGAAGGTGCTCACGTTGCTCATCTTTGTAACGGATATAAACCATTTGGTATATCTAAAAAAGATATGATTCTTCCATCTTTTAAATATCAAGATATTAGAAACTCAGTACAAACTTCCACTGCTTCTGCTCAAATTGAACACGAAGCATATTGGATGGAGGATAAACCTAATAAAGTAAAATATGTACTTCGCAAATACTGTTTCTGATGAATATATTCGTCACATCGCCATGGCCCGCTGAAAGTGCTATTTGTCTCCCCGATAAACATATCGTCAAGATGCCGTTGGAATGCTGTCAAATGCTTTCTATTGTCGCCTCTAGCAAATGGGGTCACAATTATGGCAATTTATATAAGTCTGATAACACTCCATACAAGACAGAAAAAGGAGCGTTTCGTAATCATCCCTGTACCAAATGGGCAATGGATAGTATCCACAATGCCTATTGGTTAATCAAGTGGGGAATGAACTTATGTGATGAGTATACAATGCGTTATGGTAAAGTTCACTCTTGCTATAAGACTCTTGTAGATGCTTATTATATTTTTCCAAAGGGAAAGATTACTGATGTAACTCCATTTGCAAGAGCAATGCCTGAAGAGTGGAAGTTTGATGATAGTATTGATACATTTACTGCTTATAAAATGTACATTGCTTCTAAGCCTTGGGTTGCGAGTAATTATCTTCGTATGCCTGAGCGTAAACCCGAATGGGTATGAAATACAATAAAGGCGACATCTTCCTTGACAAAGATACACATAAGTTGTATATTTTTGATGGGACTGAATGGTGGGAAATTGTTCCTACCTGTGAATTGAAAAAACCTGATTGGGTATAAATTATGAACAGTGATTTTTTGTGGGTAGCAAAGTATGCCCCAAAGACAATTGAAGATTGTATTCTCCCCGAAAGTACCAAAAAAACGTTTCAGGACTTTCTAAATAAAGGTGAGATTCCAAATATGCTTCTTGCTGGTCCTCCTGGTATTGGAAAGACCACGGTTGCTAAGGCACTCTGTAATGAACTTGGGGTAGATGTTTATGTCATCAATGGATCCGACGAGGGTAGATTCCTTGATACTGTCCGAAACAATGCGAAAAACTTCGCTTCGACCGTATCACTTTCGTCAGATGCTAAACACAAAGTCGTCATCATTGATGAAGCAGATAACACAGGGAACGACGTACAACTCCTCCTACGGGCGTTTATTGAGGAGTTTGCTGGTAACTGCCGCTTTATCTTCACCTGTAACTACAAGAACAAAATCATTGAACCCCTCCACTCCCGATGTGCCGTCATTGACTTCTCCATCAAAGGAAAAGAAAAAACCACACTGGCAGGATCCTTCTTCAAACGTTTACAAAACATCTTGGATGCGGAACGTGTACGATACGATCCTAAAGTCCTTGCCGAACTCATCAACAAGCACTTCCCAGACTGGCGAAGAGTCCTCAACGAGTGCCAACGATACGCTGTAAGCGGAAAGATTGATAGTGGAATTCTCGCTGCTTTCTCCGATGTTGCTGTAAATGAACTGGTTAAGAACCTTAAGGAAAAGAACTTTTCTGAAGTACGTAAGTGGGTCGTCAGTAATCTGGACAATGATACTACTGTACTTTTGCGTCGTATTTACGATTCTCTTTACGAAAGTCTGGTTCCTGGTTCTATTCCTGCTGCTGTGCTTGTACTCGCTAAGTATCAGTATCAAGGAGCATTTGTCGCAGACCAAGAAATAAATATGCTTGCCTGTCTAACTGAACTAATGGTTGAATGTGAGTTTAAATGAAAAACAAGAAACTAAAAGCACTTATCCAAAAACCCCTGAGATTTCATCATCAGGACATTCACGAAGAACTTGATGAACTCAAAAAACAACATCAAGTCAAGTCTAAGTGGTACTACATTTTTTGGGGTGCCTGTGCCGTTGCTGTAGTTGGTGGACAGGTTTATGTTGGAACTGGATATCGTGAGATGGCAGAAGCAACTAGAAATACTGAAATTGTTGTGAGGTGTATGAATGGCTCTTCTAAAAATTAACAAGTGGGACCTATATGAGGTTCCCGTAAAGACAACTCCTGAGAATGTAAAGGAGGCAAATGAAGCATTATATCGTGCTACAATGAATTTACCTGCTGCCGCAAAGCACTGTGGTATGACGCAGAAAGAAATGAAACTCACTTTTAGAGAGTATTTGAAGTATCACCCTATTGATTATGACCAGTCTAAAGAGTCTTAAAACTGCCTTAAGGTATCCTGGTGGTAAGTCCCGTGCTTGCGTCAAGATGGACCCCTACTTTCCAGACCTCCGCAACTATGATGAATTCCGAGAACCATTTCTCGGTGGTGGAAGTGTTGCGATTCACATCACCAAGAAATATCCTTACCTAGATATTTGGGTGAATGATTTGTATGAACCTCTTGTAAACTTCTGGCAGCAACTCCAGATGTTTGGGTATGATTTGAAAAGTGAACTAGTTGATTTAAAGAATGCAAATAATACCCCAGGCAAAGCGAAAGAACTTTTCCTCAAATCAAAGGAACAGATCAATGACAAAACCGTGTCAAATTTTGATCGTGCTGTGGCTTTTTATGTTGTTAATAAGTGTTCTTTCAGCGGTCTCACAGAGAGTTCATCATTTTCTCAACAAGCCTCCATTTCCAACTTCAGTCTGCGAGGGATCGAAAAACTGCCTGCGTATTCTGAAATAATCGCAAATTGGCGTATAACTAATTACTCGTATGATTATCTGATGGATGGAAACAAGGGTGCTTTTATGTATCTCGATCCTCCTTATGACATTAAGGATAATCTCTATGGGAATAAGGGATCAATGCACAAAAGATTTGATCACGATAAGTTTGCTGCTGACTGCGATGCTAACGATATGGACCAGTTGGTGAGTTATAATTCCGATCAACTTGTAAAAGATAGGTTTAAAAACTGGAACGCTGCCGAGTTTGATCTAACTTACACAATGCGTTCGGTTGGTGAATATATGCGTGAGCAAAAACAACGTAAAGAACTACTGCTTTTTAATTATGGAATTGAAGGACTGGTTAAACTCGATCAATCAGACGAAGCAACACCTGATTGACGAAGACCCTTCACTTGAGAAGGAATATGCACCTTATATTATCAATCGCTGCCTCTCTGGACACATTGATTGTATTATGTTTGCGAACGAAATGAATCAGTATCATTTCCTCCCCAAAAAACTTCAATATGACTTTTTTATAAATAGTCTGAGGAAAAAGAAGAGATTTTCTCCCTGGCTCCGACAAGATAAAATCAAAGACCTTGATTATGTTAAACGTTACTATGGTTTTAGTAATGAAAAGGCAAAACAAGCTTTGAGGATTCTTACTAAAGAACAACTAACATTTATTAAATCGAAATTTGAAACTGGAGGAACAAAATGAGTGTCGTTCAAGAACCTGAAGTGAAGTGGACGCCCGACCAAATGGTGGAAGTGATTCTCAATGAACCTGATGATTTTCTTAAGGTTCGTGAGACTTTGACCCGTATCGGAGTAGCTTCAAGAAAGGAAAAGAAAATCTATCAGTCTTGTCATATTCTGCACAAGCAAGGTAGGTATTACCTCGTTCACTTTAAAGAACTGTTTGCTCTGGACGGCAAACACGCTAACCTGACTGTGAATGATGTTCAGCGTCGCAATCGTATTGCCCAACTTCTTGCTGATTGGGGTCTGATTGAGATTGTAGACCTGACTAAGATTCAAGACATTGCACCCCTGAACCAGATTAAGGTTCTTGCTTATAAGGATAAGGGTGATTGGATTTTGGAAACCAAGTATAATATTGGTGCAAAGAAGAAAAAGGTAGAGGATGCCGAATAATAAAGTGGGGAGTTCAACACTCCCCTTTTTTGTGCTTGTTGTATAATTAGTGTTGGATGCCGTAAGGGTCCACAAAACACAAACTCGCTTTTAAAGGAGCTACCATAATGACTAACCTCACAAGGTATACTGCTGCGGATCTTCCTGCACTGATGGAAAGAATCACGCGCAATAGTATTGGAATGGATGAATACTTTGACCGCATTTTTAATATTCACGAAACTTCAACAAACTATCCACCTTATAACCTAGTTCAGGTAAATAATGTAGAGTCGCATTTAGAAATTGCACTTGCAGGTTTTAAGAGGGAGGAGGTCAATGTCTTCACGGAGTATGGAAAACTTTTTGTCGAAGGACAAAAAGCAGATGCCGAATCGGATAGGACGTTTATCCACAAGGGAGTGGCTAGCAGAAGTTTTAAACGAGCGTGGACTTTATCCGACGACACAGAAGTCCGCGAAGTCACATTTGAAGACGGACTTTTACGGATCGTACTTGGGAAAGTAGTACCAGAACATCATGCACGTAAGGACTATCTCTAAATAAAAGAAAAACGGTGTATGAAGACCTTCACCCAGTTTCTTAATGAGATAAAAACCATATCATATCCAGCTGCTTGGAAGCATAAGGTTTATCATAAAGGTAGAGTAACCAATGTTGGTGCTGGAAGAGCAGTTCCAATTAACCCTGGAAGTGGTGCAGGTGATGGTGGTGGAGGTAATGGTGACTAAATATCTTTGAATATCGTCGGCGCTTTGCCGTAGAGGGGCAACTGGCAAAATCCAGTTGACGCCCCTCTTTCTTTTTGCTATAATACTTGGAGGAATACTCTTAAAATGACTATCAAGTTAACTTTGTTAAAGTCTGGTGAAACACTCATTTCTGATGTGAAAGAGTTGGTGTCTGAAGACTCTGAAACTGGTAATAGAGAAGCAGTTGCTTATCTCTTAAATAAACCACATAAGGTTGCAGTAAGAACAGAAGTTCTTTTGACCGAAGATGTGATTGATGATTCTAAGCGTGAAGTTCAAGTGAGTTTATCTCCTTGGATTTTACTTTCTGCTGATGAGGATGTTACAATTCCAGTGGACTGGATTGTGACTGTTGTAGAACCAGTTGCATCTGTTAAACAAATGTATGAGGAGAAAATTAATGGATAAAGTTGTTAAATGTGTTCTTCTTGATGTTGATAATGTTCTCATCACAGAAGTTGTAGAAGTTCTCGCTGATATTGGAGAACCAAATTGCAAACTAGTAAACCCATATCAGTTTTTTGGTGTGGATGATATGAAACCCTGGCCACAAGCAACATTTCAAAGAGAAATGATGATTAGTTCTGATCGTATTCTTACGATTGCTGATCCAACACCTGAAGTTATTGAAAAGTATCTTGAACTGACTGCCTGATGAGATTTTATACAAACGTCCAGATGGTCGGGGACAACTTTCTTGTTCGTGGTTATGAAGATGGTCAACACTTCATGACTCGTGAGAAGTTTAACCCGACTCTTTTTGTCCCTGCTAATAAAAAAACCAAATATCAAACCTTGAATGGGGAATATGTTGAATCAGTTCAACCTGGTTCTGTTCGTGACTGTCGTGAGTTTGTAAAAAGATATGATGGAGTAGAAAACTTTAAAATTTATGGAAATACTGGATACATCTATCAGTATATCTCTGAAATGTATCCTGAAGAGGAACTCAAGTTTGATATTAGTAAGATCAAAGTTACCACTCTTGATATTGAGGTTGCCTCTGAAAACGGATTCCCTGATGTAGAGTCTGCTGCAGAGGAAGTCCTTCTTATCACTATTCAAGATTATTCTTCTAAGAAGATTCGCACTTGGGGTCAAGGTCCTTTTAATAATCAACAGAAGAATGTTGAGTACCGTTCTTTTTCAAGTGAGTATGATCTTCTCAACGACTTTATCAACTGGTGGATGGTTGAAACCAATACTCCAGAAGTTGTGACTGGATGGAATAGTGAACTTTATGATATTCCATATTTGGTTCGTCGTCTAGATCGTGTTCTAGGTGAGAAACTGATGAAACGCATTTCTCCATGGGGTCTTGTGACTGAAACGGAGATTTATATTGCTGGTCGTAAGCATATTTCTTATGATGTTGGTGGTATTACTCAACTCGATTATCTGAATCTTTATAAAAAGTTCACTTATAAAGCACAAGAGTCTTATCGTCTGGATCATATTGCAAATGTAGAACTTGGACAGAAAAAACTTGACCACTCTGAGTTTGATACCTTTAAGGACTTCTATACCAAAGGTTGGCAAAAGTTTGTAGAATATAACATCATTGACGTGGAACTTGTTGACCGTCTGGAAGATAAGATGAAACTGATTGAACTTGCAATCACCATGGCGTATGACGCAAAAGCAAACTATGCTGATGTGTTTTCACAGGTTAGAATGTGGGATACTATTATCTACAACTATCTGAAAAAGAGGAACATTGTGATTCCTCCCAAAGAGCGTTCTGATAAAGACTCTAAGTATGCTGGTGCATACGTTAAGGAACCTATTCCTGGAAAATATGACTGGGTTGTATCTTTTGACCTCAACTCGCTATATCCTCACCTTATTATGCAGTATAATATCTCACCAGAAACACTTCTGGATGAGAGGCATCCATCAGTAACTGTAGATAAAATACTGAATCAGGAAATCACATTTGAACTGTATAAGGACAAGGCAGTTTGTGCTAACGGGGCAATGTTCCGTAAGGATGTGCGTGGATTCCTACCCGAATTGATGGAAAAAATCTATCAAGACCGCACCATCTACAAAAAAAAGATGCTTGCTGCTAAACAAGAATATGAAAAGAAAAAGACAAAAGAGTTGGAAAAAGAGATTGCTAGGTGCAACAACATCCAAATGGCGAGGAAGATTCAACTTAACTCTGCTTATGGTGCTATCGGCAATCAGTATTTCCGTTATTACAAACTAGCAAACGCTGAGGCAATCACCTTGTCTGGTCAGGTTTCTATCCGTTGGATTGAAGACAAGATGAATGCCTATATCAACAAACTTTTGAAAACTGATGGAGTTGATTATGTTATTGCTTCAGATACTGATTCTATTTACCTTAATATGGGTCCTCTGGTTGAACGTATATTCAAGGGAAGAGAGAAAACTACTGAAGGCATTGTTTCGTTCCTTGATAAGGTCTGTCAGGTGGAACTTGAGAAGTATATTGAAGGTTGCTACCAAGAACTGGCTGACTATGTGAATGCTTATGATCAGAAGATGCAGATGAAGCGTGAGAACATTGCCGAACGTGGAATCTGGACTGCTAAGAAGCGTTACATTCTGAATGTTTGGGATAGTGAGGGTGTTCGTTATGAAGAACCTAAACTCAAGATGATGGGTATTGAGGCAGTTAAGTCATCAACTCCTGCACCTTGTCGCAAGATGATTAAAGATGGTCTCAAACTGATGATGAGTGGAACAGAAGAAGATGTAATTAACTTCATTGATAAGTGTCGTGAAGAGTTTAAGTCTTTACCTCCAGAACAGATTGCATTTCCACGAACTGCGTCTGATGTCCGTAAGTATCATTCATCATCGACCATTTATGCTCACAAAACTCCCATTCATATTCGTGGAGCACTTCTTTTTAATCATTATATAAAAGAAAAGAAACTGACAAATAAGTATTCTCTTATTTCAAATGGTGAAAAAGTCAAGTTTATTTTTCTGAAAAAACCAAACATTATTCAGGAGAATGTAATTTCATTCATTCAAGATTTTCCAAAGGAACTTGGACTTGACAAATACATAGACTATGACTTACAATTTGAAAAGAGTTTTGTAGACCCGCTCAAGTCCATTCTCGATTCAATTGGATGGAATGTCGAAAAAACTGTAAACCTTGAACTATTTTTTGCCTAATGGATCTGCCTATTAATGATCAAGAACTGAATACAATTGTAAAAGCAATGGCGCTTGGCGGAGACACTGCCTTATATCAAAAACTTAAACTGGTAAAAGAACTTAAAGAACAAGGTTTACCTTATAAAAAAATACTTCGTGAAGAATACGGGATGGTGGCGTGATGGATTTTCTTAAAGAAATTGTAAAGGAAGTTGGTGGAGAATACACACAACTTGCTGCAGACATTGATGAGACGGAAAAGTATGTTGATACAGGTTCATACATTTTTAACGCACTGGTTTCAGGTTCTATATTTGGCGGTGTATCTGGGAATAAAATTACTGCTATTGCTGGAGAGTCTTCTACTGGAAAGACTTTTTTCTCTCTCGCTGTGGTTAAGAACTTTCTTGATACTCATCCCGATGGTTACTGTCTCTACTTTGACACTGAGGCTGCTATTAATAAGGGACTTTTAGAATCAAGAGGTATTGACCTTTCTAGACTTGTTGTGGTTAATGTTGTAACCATTGAAGAGTTTCGTAGTAAAGCACTCAAGGCAGTGGATATTTACTTAAAAAAACCTGTAGATGAACGCAAACCTTGTATGTTTGTGTTAGACTCTTTAGGTATGCTTTCAACCGAAAAGGAAATTACTGACGCACTGAACGACAAACAAGTTCGTGATATGACCAAATCACAACTTGTTAAAGGTGCTTTCCGTATGCTCACTCTGAAGTTGGGGCAGGCAAACATTCCTATGATTGTAACTAACCACACCTACGATGTTATTGGCGCTTACGTTCCTACAAAAGAAATGGGTGGTGGTAGTGGTCTTAAGTATGCCGCTTCTACTATCATCTATCTCAGCAAGTCAAAAGAGAAAGATGGAAAAGAAGTTATTGGAAACATTATCAAAGCAAAGACTGCTAAGTCTCGTTTGAGTAAGGAGAACCAGCAAGTTGAAATCCGTCTATTTTATGATGAGCGCGGTCTTGATCGCTATTATGGTCTTCTGGAACTCGGGGAACTCGCTGGACTCTGGAAGAATGTCGCGGGACGTTATGAAATGGATGGTAAGAAAATTTACGCAAAGGAAATCTTAAAGAATCCTGATCAGTATTTTACCGAAGAAGTAATGCAGCAACTTGATGCTGCCGCGAAACAACAATTCTCTTATGGAACGAATTGAGACAACTATTCTCAGAAACTTAGTATTTAATGAAGACTACTCACGCAAAGTTATTCCTTTCATACAACCAGATTATTTTGAGCAAAAGACCGAGAAGGTCATTTTTGAAGAGATTGTCCAGTTCATTGTTAAGTATGGTTCTGCAATTACCGTTGAAGCACTTAATATTGAGGTAGAGAATCGTACAGATTTAACCGAAGATCAAGTAAAAGATATTAGAGGCATTAATAGTTCTTTAAATGATTCTCCTGTAGACAAGCAGTGGTTACTTGATACCACTGAAAAGTGGTGTCGGGACAGAGCAATTTATCTTGCTTTGATGGAGTCAATTCATATTGCTGATGGTAATGATGGGAAGAAAAATCGTGACGCGATTCCAAGCATTCTTTCTGATGCTCTAGCAGTATCGTTTGATAATAATATCGGACACGATTATCTTCAGAACTATGAGGAGCGTTATGAATTTTACCACCGTAAAGAAGATAAAATCGAGTTTGACCTGGAATATTTCAACAAAATCACTAAAGGTGGTTTACCTAACAAGACTCTCAATATTGCTCTCGCTGGAACGGGTGTTGGGAAATCACTGTTCATGTGTCATGTGGCTAGCGCCGCCTTGCTACAGGGTAGGAATGTACTCTATATCACTCTTGAAATGGCGGAAGAGCGAATTGCAGAAAGAATTGACGCAAACCTTCTCAATGTCCCGATTCAACAACTGGTTGATTTACCGCGCCAAATGTTTGAAACGAAAGTAAATAGTATTGCGAAGAAGACACAAGGTTCTTTAGTCATCAAAGAGTATCCGACTGCTTCCGCACATTCAGGACACTTTAAGGCACTTCTCAATGAACTTGCTCTTAAGAAATCATTTAGACCTGATATTATTTTCATTGATTACCTTAATATTTGTGCTTCCTCTAGGCATAAGGCAAACAGTTCTGTTAATTCATATTC
>Ga0255065_1000374_pt1 | contig 10991 bp, 15 predicted proteins | sample Colum_Cont_RepC__2_FD_188441 | JGI IMG/M metagenome (GOLD analysis project Ga0255065, IMG submission 188441) | Freshwater microbial communities from Columbia River, Oregon, United States - Colum_Cont_RepC_0h | ecosystem: Environmental > Aquatic > Freshwater > River | place: USA: Oregon...
CCTTGCAGCTGTGTAACAGGTATGTAATGCAATGTAATGAGCATCAATTTTTGATGGATCAGGAGTTTGGCGAACTACGCGACGATTGATCTTTTTGCGTTTGATAGGTTTTCGTGTGTTCGCCATAAACTAATTTTACTTCTTGTTTTCTAAAAACCGCATCATTTCCTCTTGCCGCGTTTCTATGCGTGCAAGTCGATCTGCAAGGCTAGATCCAGCATTAGGAGTTAATGTCCAAAGCCATCCTTTAATAAGATAACGCAGACCCCCAAAGAAACCCAGTAATACGGCGGTTATGCCGGCGGCGAAACCAACCCATTCGTTTGCGGTCATTTCGCATTAACGCCATAATCTACTTCTTTACCGGAACTTGGATCAATTGCTTTAGCAAGCGGTGCAACTAGCGCACCAAGTAATACTGCAAACTCTGGTCGGATGTCAGCAACAATTGCCAATGCAACAGTTATACCACTTGCACCCACAGCTCTTAAATATGACTTGATTGCTGCTTTGTGTTTGTTTGATAGTTTCATTTTGCTCCTATGGTCGGGCAACAGCCATTACCAATGAGTAACTTCTGCGCTTTAGATATACGCCTTCGCCATTGGATTGACTGCCACTTTTGTCTGCTGATGTATTGCCTTCGATAACCTGCAAATACTTTAAAGCTGTATTGTTAAATTTGATTATGCCAACATGATCGGGCTCTGCATCTTTGTCAAATTGAAAGAATGCAACATCGCCAGCCTTAGCCTGACCAACTGGTATTAACTTGTTTGTTTCTGCAAAGAATTTAAGACCATGAGCACAGCTTGCAAATCCTTTTTTAGATTGCGATTTAATGTTGTTACCAAGTCCTGCTTTGTCATAGCACCAAGACACAAACATTGCACACCAAGCCTGATTGTTTAAGCCATACCATTCGCCATACTTTGTATCGTTTATACCTGTTTCGGTATAACCAATTTCTGCTTTAGCAATCTCAATTAAACTTGGCACGATTAGCCAAGTATCGTTTTAAGTTCATCAGCAGTTAAACCAATGCGATCAAGGATTGCTTGCTTAGCAATTGCGTTTGCTTCGGCTTCGGCGTTTTCTGCTGCAATTTCTTTTTGTCTTGTTTCTCTTGCTTTTTTTTCGGCAGCAGTTTCATCACGCTCAGTAATTGTTTCTTCACCTGTTAATACATTAAATTCTTTTTCTGTTATTTTCATAATTACTCCTTATGCGCTCGTATAAACAAAGACAGTTCCAGCATCAAAATTGCCTGCTGATGAGAATACTGATATTGATGATATAACAGTTGCTGAATTGTAATAACCACCTAAAACATAACCGCTATTTGTGCTAGTGCTTTCCTCAGCAGTTCCAGCTAAATTGAAAACCTTAACACCTGAATTATTGCATCCAGTTAGTAACACATAACCATTACAAGTATAATCAGCATTACTAGGATGTAATATACCTAATTCCATAGAAGTGGCTGCTCCAGTAATTGTGGTTCTAATTGTTTGTGATCCATAAGTTGTTGGAGCATTTACTTTCATACCATAACGATAATAATTGCTTGCTGTATCTGTGTTTAATCTTACAGATATTGTCGCACCAGCGGTTGCTGTAGATGCTCCTGATACAATAACCATAATTTTATCTTTACCACTTATTCCAGAAACTGTAACGGTTGCAGCAGCAGTTAATGCTGTGCCACCAGCATTTAATAAAGACCAGTTTGCGCCAGCTGAAGGATCTGCCCATGCAGGAACTCCAGCACTAACAGACAAAACTTGACCACTTGTTCCAATTCCAAGTCTGGTATTGACATTTGATGTTGATGAGCGATAAGCAATATCGCCAAGAGTTGTTTGTGGATTTAAATTTTTTGTAGTTGTATCAACGGAAGTGCCAAGCGTGCGAATAGCCGATGCGCCATCTTTGACTAACGCGGTGTCATCCGGTGTAGTCCAGCCGTAATTGGTAGTGGTTGCCATATTATCCTTTATCTCAGGCTACGATTGTAGCGTATTCCCATGTCAATGTTTGATCTATTGTTTGCCATGTTTCAACTATTGGAACAGTATCCCAACGCATCGCCACTTGGCTATAAGCCACAGGCGACAAATTTATTGTCAAGAATAATTCGTTAAACCTAGTGCTCCATGACCAGCCTTCAACATAGCCTTCAAACTCACCGCCTGAAATCTGATCCGGTAAGTTTAATAAGTTTAGCGGTTGCCCCATGAATACGCCTAGCAAATTATCCCGATCACTATTGTCAATCTCTGGATTTGTGATTGGAAAAGTAATGCTTTGGAATGCTGGCAATGGGAAAGCGCGTTGAGCAATATAGCGATCTGCCACAGCTTGAGCATCAACAGCTGAGTGAAGCACCGAGTTTATGCTTTCGGCTTTGTAGCCATAAGTTGCAATTGATGTTGCCGATGTTGCAGTTTCCTGTGATCCAAAATTATTGCCATAATTGATATACACATCATTGCGAATATCACCTGACCTTGTAATGGTGCTAAGTCCTTGACCTAATGCATGATTAGCACTCAAATCAACATAGCCATTGGTAAGCAAATAATTCTGCCTGTGATCTGCATCGGCATAACCAATGTTGCCTTCATTGTCTTCATATAAATATCCAAATGCTGAGTTAGCAATAAGGCTTGCAATGTTGTAAATAGTATCTGTTGATGCAGCTCTATTTTCCATTGTGTATAAACCCGGAGTATCAATCTCACCAAGTCCTAGATTTACAGCATTAGCCCATGTTTCAGTTGCATCATAGGTTGCCCATGTAGAAGCTGCTGGCACATCATTCCAAGTGCCAAGCAATACGCTAGACAATAAGTCATAGATTTGATTGCCATCCTCATCCTGTGAGATTGTGCCGGCATATAATTCTTTTGCTAATTTAACAAGTGATCCCATTGCTAAAACTGTGTATTGAATAACAGTTGCAATTGATCCAGTTGCTCCAACGCTAACTGTGATGTCTGTTATGTCGCCACCAAAAATATTGACATAAGCAGCTGATGTGTCCTTGACTTGCAGACTTAAACTGTCGTTAATGTCAAATGGCAATGTTTGACCAGTTAGTGCAACAAATGTAATTTGCAAATAAGATGGATTTGGTTGCTGGTAAATATCTGTTCGACCTGCCTGATGCTGGATGTCGCTTATTGCAATGTCAGTATAATCAACACCTGCGACAGTAAGTTTCCAATCGGGCGACCAAGCGGTCATTATCTACCTACTGTTCCGCCGACTAATAATCCTGCTGATCTTGCTGCACTTTGATTAAGCACACCTGCCACAGCTCTTGCAGCACCTTCGCCATCTATTGCATTGACTGTGATATTAACTGGATTGCCTGAGCCATAAGTAAAGTTACTGTTGCTCTTAGGAACTGCCGGTAATCTAGATGATGGTGCTGGGTTAGGTAATGCACCGATATTAACTCCGGGAATTATATTAACTATTTTAATAAATTCATTAGCAAGTGATACAACCAAGCCAATTGCTTCTCTTAAGAATGTAATAAATCCTGAAATGATGCCTGAGATAGTTGCTATGGTTTTGCCAAAACTTTCAGCACCTCTTTGAGTTTCTGTCAATGCAGCACTTAATCCTGCATCACCTGTTAATCCTGCAATAAATCCGTTAAGTGCTGGAACACCAACATCGTTAATGAATGTAATAAACTTTTCTACCTGTGGAAGCAAGGCTGTGCCTAGACTTTCCTTAGCCTCATCAAATCCAACTTTTAAGCGATCAATCTTTCCTTGAAAGGTTTCTGCGTTTGCAGCTGCTGCGCCACCATAGAGTTCAGATAACTTAGCCTGAACTTCGGTAAAAGATAATGTTGAGAGTTCGGCTTTAGATAATCCAAGTCCTAACCTGCCAAGAGCTGTTGTATTTCCATCCTGAGCGCGACCTAATGCATTTGCGACAGTTTCTAATTCGATCCCTTTACCTTTTGAGATATCTAACGCAAGGCTTAATAATCTTTGTGCCTCACCAGTATCTTTTGTGCTTACTGCAAGTCTTTGCATGGCTGGTCTAAGGCTGTCATCAGCCACGCCTGTTGCTAAAGATGTCTTTAGAATGAAATCCTCAGTTGCTTTAATTTGACCTTCTGTTGCACCTGTGGCAGTCCGTAACGCATTGGCCAACCTAAGTTGTGCAGCCTCATCCTCTATTGCAGCCTTGACCCCATCAACGGCTAATTTAGTGCCATAGGCAACGGCAGCAGCAGCAGCGACTGCAAATGCAGCAGCAGCCTTCTTTCCAAATGCTGAAATCTTTTCGCTGTTAGTTTCAACGGCATTGTCAGCTTGGTTTAATTTATTCTTAAGATCATCAATATCCGCAAGGATCTTAAGCGATAGGGTTCTGGTATCTCTTGCCACTTATGCCCACTTATCCAAAATGCGGTTATATGCCGCTTCCCATTTGTTAATCAATTCAGGCTGAATTCTGCGAAGCGTTGGGTAGATAAACCAACCACGCGAACCTCTGCCTTGCCTTCCGCTATATGTAGGAAACTGTTTGAACTTATTAGATCCAAACTCAACACCACCCCATAGGGTTTGCGTGTTAGCCCCACCTGAAAATTTCTGTCGTGCGAAACCATATTTGAACTCACCGATTTTGCTGGACTTTGAGATGCTAACGCCGTCTGCAACTCTCTGCGCAACCTTGCCTGATTTTGTTCGACCTCTAGCTGCTGTTTTAATTTCCTCAGCTGCGTATGTCGCCAAAGCAGCAGATTGAATTCTTGCTTCCTCAGTCGCTTGATCATCCATAACTTTGAAAGCCTTAAGAATATCGCGTATGTCATTGCGACTGTAAGCAATGGTTTCACTTGCCATACCTCGCCTCCAATACTTCGATAGCTGTTAAAATGTCGTCTGCATCAACCCATTCACTCATTGGTATGTTGGTGGCTATTGCCAACTCAACCAATAATCTACTTAGGCTTCCTGCTGGATGACTTTTGGGTCTGCATCACCGACTATTACATCGGCAATAGTTTCCATCCAAGCCTCAAATGGTTTAACTGGTTTTCCAGCAGCTTCGCGCTTATGTGCGTTGTATGCTAAAAACATCAGATCCCACATTCCAAGTTTTTCTTTTGCTTGGCTTATAGTGAAAGAAGTAGCCTTCTCCCACTTAGCCCACTCAGGCGGTTGGGCAATATATGTTGCTTGCTCGCCTGAGTTATATTCAATTGTGATTGGTAACTTCATTTTGCTCCCGTTTCTATTTCTTAACTAAATGTTTCTACTACTGCTCCACCTGTGATTGTGAATGTAAGTGCAACAGTTTGTGCATCTACACCTGATCCACCGGCTGTTGGGAATTCAGGCTTTACTGGGAACACAAATTGCGCTCCAGTTGCAGCTGTCATTGTAATAGAAATATCTGTGTCTGGTGCGCTCTCTGCTGCTGTCCATAGTGCCTCACAAACAGAACTTGCCTTGCCCCAATCGGCTAACATCTCTAACTCAAATGTTCCGCTGATATTAGTGGTTTTGTAACTTGTGCCATCAAGTGTCTCATAAGCCTGTCGCTCATTGACCTTTGTTAAAATTGCGCTGGTTGCTTGTGCATCGATGTCTGTTCCACCTGTGAAAGACAACGAAACATCGCGACCGGTGATTACTGTGGTTGCCATGATTTCTCCTTATGCGGTTTGTGTGTAGTAGGTAGAAACTCGAACATCTGCAATTAGCAGCGTGCTTGCTCCAACTTGTGTAACAGTAGGTCTTTCTACTGAACTGACAACATATCCGGTTGGGATAACTGCCAGAACGCTCATTATTAGTTGCTCGATATTATCCAATGAAGCAGGATTGCTATTGTAAGCAACGGCAACTGAGATTGTGTAATTAAGTTTTGCGTGAATAGTAGATTTGTTAATTGTTTCTAATTCAATGTATGGACTATCTGGCACAACTACAACAGCTGGTGGAATTACTGTTTCAGGCACAAATGAATAAACATTTCCTGCAACACCGGCAAGAGCTGTGGCTAATGGTGTGCGAACTGCTGAGAGAATTGTTGAGGCTGGCATTTATTGACACATACCTTCGGGATCAATGTATGAACCTAACAAACCCACGCATTTATTGTAAAGCGATCTCCCCATGCGAAACGGAGTTGCTGTAAAATCTACTCCTTCGATTTGTCCTCCACCAGCAAGTCTTGCTTGAAATACTTCTACCGATACTGTGTAGATTGCGCTTTCGACTGCTGCGTTTCCAACATAAGTCGTTGCATTTGATAAGGTAGCAGTTCCGGATGGGATGACATTAGCTTCCAATACATTTGCATTTGTGATCGATGCTGTGAAGGTAGTATCTGTAAGATCGCCAGCCAATACTGTGCGAGTTCCGTTGTATGGGCTAAGGCACAAGGCGATGACAACTGATTGTCCTTCTGTAAATTCATGTGTTCCTAATGTTGTAAATGTTGCAACATTATCTGTCAATGATGTTTTTTGCACAAAACTCTTATATTGTGCAAGCATTGGCAAGACAACTGTTTCAGCTGTATTTATTATTTGATTTAAATAAGTGTCGTCATACAAGGCAGATGACACACCAAGCACATTTCGCAACTGTGCAGCGGTAATTATGGTTGGCATGTCATCTCCTTTAAGTCTCCCTAGAGCAACTGCCTGAGATCGGGAGCAACCTCAGGCATGACCATTATTAGGTTAGGTTGAAGCGGCGAACTCCACCGGCAACCAAAACACCAGTTGCTAGGTATCCGTAAAGCATGATTTCAATCTCACCACTTGTAACAACATTAGTTGCTAGTTGTAGTGTTGGGCTTTCGTAAATTGCAACAGATGATGGAACGACAATAAATGCGCTCTCATCAATTGTTGTAGATACAGCCTTATTTGAAACATAAAGATCCAAGCCCATAACATTTCCGCGTAGGCTCTGTGTTGAAACTGAACCAGCAGCATTAAATGGTTGGCTTGCAGAAAATACTGGTCGCTTTGAACTGTCTTGTGCGCCAATTAGTAAGCCCCATTGTGATGTTCCAGCAATGTAGCGTGTTGCTAACTCACCAGTTGCAAGGTATGCAGCAGGTGTTTCAGTCTTTACAAATGCAACAATTCCATCAAGATCAGCTGATGTTGCTGTTGATTGTGTGCCACCTGATGTAAGTGCTGCAATTACGGCTGCCTCAGTAGCTTGTGCGTAAGATCTACGAAGGTTTTCAAGCATCGCATCATAAAAAGATGGATCTGCTCTATCTGCTATCTCAACGCTGTAGCGTTGTAATCCTGCATACTTGGTTACAGTTAAATCGACATAACTTGAAACAATTCCTGTTTCAGATGGTGCTGATCCTTCTCCGGTGCTTGCGACACTAGAATTTGTGGTAATTTTTGGAACAGAAACCTGCATTCCGGAATTTGGCAATCTCTTTGTTCCGATTGCATCAATTGCACCGCGTGCGCCAATTTGTGTATCAATAACTGTTGAAACATATTGAATTGGTTTGAATGCACTATTTGTTGAGAAGCTATCATCAGCAGCAGTTAAAACTCTTTTTGCCTCATCTTTTGCTAATGCAACATAAGATGCACTTTCATGGCTGCCCATTGATGCTTTGATTGAATGCTCCAAGAAACGAGCTTGTGAATTGATTGGTGAGCGTGGCTTTGTGTAAGCAACTGGTTGAGTTGCTTGAATTGCCACAGGCTCAGATTTTGTAGCTTCTACCGCTTCGGTCGCGATAGGAGCTGTTTGTGTATCTGACACAATGTCCTCCTGTGTTTTTGTTTGCTCCTCAGCGGTTGCTTCGGAATTCTCTGGTGTTTCACTAGCTGCAACATCTGCAACTCTTGCGCTGTCAATTGCTGGATCAGCAACTAAACTAACCTCAACTAATTTTGATGCTTTAACACGCATAACGCCTTTGCTTGCATCCCAATCATCTACAACAACGCCAACGCTAAATCCATCGCGTAATCCTTCGGCTGCTTCTAATAAACTATCATCACCAGCAATTGTTCCGGCTATTTTGAATGTTGCTTCAATGCCTTTGTCATCAGCTGTAATATCAATCATTTTGCCGATTGGTCGTGTGCGATCATGCTCTAATAGCAATTTAATTGGTTTGCTAAAATCAATGCTGTCTTTCTCAAATACTGTTGCGCCGGCACTTGTTATGCCTTTTTCATCCCATGACACAATTGTGCCTGATATTGTGCGCTTGCGATTATCAGCTGCGGTTAGTGTTATTGGGAAATTGATCTTTAATGTTTTACTCATCGGATCAAATCCTCCTCCTCTTGTATTTGCTCAACGCTCATTGCGCCAATGCGGTTTAGGATTTCATAAACTTGCGCACGCTCTAATGCAGATCCACGCAAGAAATCGTCAATATCAAATCTGACCTCAACACCATTAGGCACAAAATCAGCCATTGACAATCTTTGCTCTATCGGCGTAAGGATATTTCTCAAACTGAAATCGATAAGGGCTTTTCTTTCCATAACAGTCGTGCTATAAGTTTGACTTGTTAATTCAGCAGATACAAATGATGCCGGAATGCCAACTGCGCGAGCAATCTCAGTTGCAAGATATTGTCTTGCTTCATTTAATTGTAATTTAGCCGGATCAAAACCCAATGCTTGTAATTCAACATCTGCATTTAGAAATGCAGTTGATCTAGTTGCTCGACTTGCTTTCCAACTTTCAAGTAATCTTGTAATTCTTTCTGGGGTAAGATTTGTGCCATTTGACTTAAGCACCATTGTAGGAACTGGCTCTTTTGCATAAAGTTCAGCTGCTGCTTCTAATGCTTGTGCAGCTTTAATTGTTCGACCAGCACGATTTAACACACCTTCATCTAATCCGTTAAATACAATTAAACTTCCAATGCCGTATAACGGAACTTCTGCACCATCAACTCTATAAAATAAAATTTCAGTTTGATTTGCATTTAATTGGTAAGTTACGCGTTCTGGCGATACTCTTGTCCATGCGCGAACTCTTGCGCCATCACTTTCGGAATAACTATCTAATACTTGACCATAAGCAAAACCATGAAATAATAAATCCTCTGCAATCCAAGCATAAGTTGCAGATCCTGCAATTCTTGTATCTGGTTGCATTAAAGATCTTGTTGGTCGCAAATGTTCTTTTGTAAAATGATTGTAAGTTTCAATTGGCAATGATCCAATTGTTGAGCAAATTATGTTTCTTGCTCTTGCACATGCTGGAACTGACATTGCTTGTTCGCGTGTTGCGGTTTGTGTTCCGTAGAACATTCCACCAAGAGCTGCTTGAATGTTGTATGGCGCGTAAGATGCAGTTACATCTGCCGCTGGTGTAATTGTCTTATTTGTGATAAAACGATCTAATAATCCCATTAGCACATAATATACCATATAACCTAATTATCCGATTTGTATGTCTATTTCCGTTTCAGGTTGTGTCGCAAAATAAGTAACTAAACTGCTTGCCACTGAAGCGCAAACCGCGACCCTGCTCGCTCTCCTTCCTATAATCCAACTTCCATCACCATAGGGCAATTTTGCAGCTGACAAAGTTTGCTGCGTTAATTCCTCTTGTCCAGAATGCTGCAATCTGTGTGAGTTAATTGCTCCTAGCCATCGATCACAACTTTCGGCATAAATTGCTCCATCCATGTCAGTTACTTGAATGCCAGCAGAACTTAGGCGACTAGCAACTGCTTGACTTGTTCTTTTGCTGTAAGCCACAGTTTGCGTGTTGTATTTCCTCACATAAGGCGCAATATCGTTTGCAACTGCCAAATCATTTAAACTGTAATCATTTGACCAAGTGTGAAGCAATTGCACATAAAATCTTTCACCCGATAATCTTTGAGCAGCAACTAATGCACCAAACTTTCTATCAGGCGACAAATCAAGTCCAAGCCAAGTAGGTTGTTCAGGATCTAGCGGTATTGCATCTATCTGACACATTGCCCACTTTTGCGGATCAATTGCGCTGTTTATTGTATCAACCCACTGGGTGAGCAACTCGGTTCGGACAATATCCGGTGGATCATTGATTGCAGCTTTAATGTTATCTGGGTGAATTGTAATTCCTAAGGATGGGTTGGCTTGAGCAAATGCAGACCAGTTAATCTCGCCTGACGGAAGGTTGATCGGCGCATCTGGTTCGGCACTCCACTCAAACCACCCAATCGGGTCATTGGTTGTAGCTGATGCCAATGCCCTCTCACGCAATTTGTTTAGGATAACTGAATGTTGATCTCCTGCTGAGGAATAAACCCATACTTGCGGATTTTTAGCAGACATCATTGAGTAGCGCATTGATGACCAAGCATCCTCATCTTTGTATTCTCGCAACTCATCCATGTGAATTGTTTCAGGTTTGCTTAATCCTCTAGCTGCATTGTTAGCAGCCTTTACAACAAACCTTCTGTTGCCAAATAACTCTATTTCCTCCGCGCCATGTTGCCATCGGATTTTTTTAACTTCTTTCTCAAGTGCCGGATGTGTTTCAATTAAGCCAACAATCTGTCTAAATGTTTCAAGTGATGTGGTAAGTCTGTGAGCTGATGCAAGTTGTAATCCTTCGCCCCACACAAACATGCCGGTCAAGATACGCAACATCATAAATGTAGATTTTCCATTTTGCCTACTGAGCAGTAACCCAACTTCATTTGTAGCCCAGCGATCATCCTCTTTTACTTTGTGAGCATGAATTGCAACAAACTTTTGCCAATCCATCAGCTGTATGCCAATCTCAGTTGCAAAATCAATCATTTCTTGACCTTTAGACGGCAAATCATTGAGTTTTGAGCAAATACGCGGTGTTTGAACACCTCCTAAAATCGATTGAGCGTGATCTAGGCTTATCTCACCCGTTTGTAAATCAATCAATTCGATCCAGTCTGATCGTGGCTGATCGAGGTGTTTTGTGGGTTAGAAAAGGAACGGGGGGTCGGTGGTGTCCGCTGCGCGA
>Ga0255065_1000385_pt1 | contig 10810 bp, 13 predicted proteins | sample Colum_Cont_RepC__2_FD_188441 | JGI IMG/M metagenome (GOLD analysis project Ga0255065, IMG submission 188441) | Freshwater microbial communities from Columbia River, Oregon, United States - Colum_Cont_RepC_0h | ecosystem: Environmental > Aquatic > Freshwater > River | place: USA: Oregon...
GTGTTCAACAATCGCACCAATGTTGTGAGCCTTTGCAGTACTTCCATCTTGACCGCGAGTAATAGTATAGTTAGTACCAACTAAACCAGTTACGTTAATGATTTCTTCGTTAGCTGTATCCTTCTCAAGAATAAGAGTAAAAGGATACTGCGACGGTAAACCAGAAGCAGTGGCAAGCTGAATGCTTGCTGAAACTGCATCGATAGCAACAGCTAGCGTTGTCTTTGCAGCAGTAGAACTATAATAGCGTGATGGTGATGGCATTCGTTACCTCGTATACTGGATGATGTTTAGGAAGTTTGCCTGTTGCTTAGCAATCTCCTCTGCCAAGCGAACAGAGTAAAGTTGGAAGATATACTTAGCAGCGCTAGTTGATGCACCTGCAGCTACTGGCTGGTCTAGCGCATCAGCAGATACAGATACTGCTGTAACCTTTCCTGGTTCTACCGTTGAAAGTAGTCGATACATAGCACCAAGACGAACGACATCTTCGCAAGAAGATGGAAGACCGCTTGCTGTTAAATCTTGATTGTTGGTAATTGTTGTTGGATACTTTGTATACTGAACTCGAACATCACGACCAGGCATTGGTGATTCTTTAAGAATCAAAGCCTGCTTTGTTGTTGCAGTATCTGGGTCGTAGTAGTTTGTATCCAAACGCCAGTTCTTGATAAGCTGCCATACACCAGTTGAGTCTGGTACATCCCATGAAATGCCAGTAATATCTACCAACGAGTCTGGCATAATGTATGAGTAGTCAGCTCCGTTAAATTCAAATGTTTCATTTGTTACAACAGGAAAGTTCATTCCCTTAATTGTTTCAAGGATTGCTCGCTTTACTTGAGCACGTGGGAACAACGGATTGTTGCGGACAACTGAGCCAGATACGTGACTGGTTGCTGTAGTTCCACGCCACCCACGACCAGTTGGATTTCCAGCGATTCCGATAATCTCTATAGTTCCGCTATCTGTGATAGCTTTCTTTACATAAAGAAGTTCTTCGTCGATTTCCACGACGCCTTTGCTGAGAGACTTAACATCATCTACTGCAATAGTAAGGTCATCAGCATCGATGGCACTAGTAATGACAGTAATTGAATCCTGGTTCTTAATATAAGAACCAACCTCAGCAATAGTCTGTTCGACCAATTCCGATAATGTAGCCATTATGCTTGTGCTGCCCTTCCTATTTTTTCAGATACTCGTACAGCTTTTTGAATATCTTTCATCTTGGTTGATGCTGGTTGAATACCGAGTTTGCGAGCATCGCGGTAGGCGCTTAACTCTTTATCGGTTGTCTTAATAAAGTTTGCTGCGCCTTCATGACTGACGCCAATGTTTGCATCGCGTAGACAGTCGCCATAGCTTTCATGGTCTTGCGTACGGCATCCGCTTCTACACTTCGACAATGTAATCTCCATAACCTGCAGCGGTTAACTCCGCTGCTTCAGCTGGTGTAATTGGGTTGTCGTATCCACCACGCAATACTTTGTCATAGTCTGCAAGACTAGAGTCTTGTGGAGATACAATTGTTTTCCAGGTTCCATTGTCTTTGACAACGGTTTTTCCCCATGGGTATGAGACAAACCAGAGGTCATTAGATAGACCTAACTTGATTCTCATAGTTGGTCCACGGAAGATTAGTGCCATTACCATTTCACCTTGTCTGCCCAGTAGGCTGCCGACATAACGCCCTTGCTAATATTCTTGGCGTGACGTGCTTTAAATGATTGACGACGTTGACGATAAGACTTTGTCTCGCCAGCTTTTTCTGGTGAACCAGATACGCCCTGTTGACCAAAGCGAATAGTCTTTACTTGCGAACCAGATTTGGCTACAACAACGTGTGACTTGGTTGGATGGCTAGGTGTTCGCTTAGCTTGGTTAAAACCAGATACTCCTGCTCGCTTTAGTCTTGGGTCCATTTAACTCTTCTTTGCTTTAGGCTTCTTGACTCCTGGCTTAGCTTTACCAGAGATAGAAAGAGCAATAGCAATTGCCTGCTTTGGGTTCTTTACTACCTTTGCTTTCTTAGGACCTTTTGGGTCTACGCCACCATGAAGGGTGCCAGCTTTGAATTCTTTCATTACTGCTTTAACTGATTTCTTTGGCATTAGCATTTACACTTTGACTTGGCTTTGCCACACTTCTTGCACATTTTTGCTGGCATGATTACATGCCCTTCTTCTTCTTAATCGCTGGCTTCTTGACGGCTGGCTTCATCTTAACCTTGCCATATTCCATCATCATTTCTTTCTTGCCTTCAGACTTCTCATGCTTCTTCATTGCAGTCTTTGACTTGTACTTCTCATTCTTCATTGACATCTTCTATACCCTCTTCTATGAAATCTAAGCCTTCTAGTTCTAAGTCAGGAAGCTGGCGCATTAACAATTCCCATGCTTCACCTTCACTAAACCCTGCTTCTTTATACTCTGTGTAAAGCTCGTGTGCCTGTACAGCATGTAACTTAAGCGGTGTCAAGAAAGTTGTATCTGGTTTTTGTTTCTTCTTTGCCATATCTCCCCTAAGTAGAAGGGGGAGGTTGCCCTCCCCCTTCCGTCAAAGTTACGCAGTTGCGATGCTTGACTTGGTCTGGATAACGTAACGTGCTTCCTTGCGGTAGACGTTCCATCCGAGTAGACCCTTCCAACCCGCTGGGCGGAAGCGCATCAACTTATCTGTAACTGGACCGATAACAGTCTTTGGCTCATATGAAACAGCCTCAACAAGAGCCTGCTTACCAAGGAGTACAGTTGCGTAAACCTTAGATGTTCCTGAACCTGAGATTGACTCAGCACGTGGTGTTTCGATGTAACGAACCTGGTCGTAGATACCGATTTCACCATTCCATAGGTTGGCAACGCCAGCCTCTGTGTAGGTGTGTGGTAGCTGCCATGAAACGTTTCCAGCTGTTGCTGCTTCTGAACGAAGGTCGAAAGACACATCTGGGTGAATCAGTGCTGTGTAGAATCCACCATCACGTGGCTGAACAGATGCACCACGAAGCTTTGCTACACCCTTGCGAGCAAGTGCTGCAGAGATGTATGGAGCTGTAGTTGAAGCAGATACGTTCTCACCGTTGATAGTTGTTTCATCAGCTGATGCTGTACCTGTGTAGCGCATTGTTGCAAGTGATGTTAGCTTCTGCCATACAAGTGAATCCAAAGAATCGCGCATGTTGAAAGACAACATGTCTGCGACTGCTGGGTCAATTGCTGATAGAGACTCAAGAGCAAGACGCTCAGTTGTGATTACAGCATTGCCGTACTCATCTACAACTACGTTCACCTTGTCGGTGTTTGATAATGTAACTGCATCTGGGTCTTGTGTTTGAGTTAGTGCTGTAGTAGCACGTGATAGGTCCTTGTAGACCTGGAATACGACAGTGTTGCCTGGGTTTGTTACATCGACAGGGCGCTTGTCCGCAAACTTGCGGAACATTGGCTCTGAACGAAGGTTAAACTCAATCAGCTTGTCATACGAGGTTTGAATCAAGTTCGACAACGTTGAGGTTGTCGTACTCGTTGCTGGTGTAGTAGGCATGATTTCCTTCTATTAGGGGTTTATGTGGACTATATGTCAGCCTTGGATGATTTTCATTAACTCTTCTTTGGAACCGACATTGTTAATACGTGATTGCAAGTCTTGTCCAATATAAGGGTCAACATCTCCATCTTCGAAGTTTGACATTCGCTCATATTCTTGAGCATCTGGGGAGGCTTCCCCTCCCTCTTCAACGGCTTCGATACCGAAGGCATCGCCGTATTCGTTCAACCATTCAGCAATCGCATCCGCGTCGGCTTCGACTTCAGATGGTATGAACTGAGCGATTCTTGGGTTTAACCCGAATGATTCTAGGATTTCTCCAACTGATGCTTCATGACTATAAGTCGTGAACTCTTCGATAAGCGATTCTTTTTCCTTCAATTGTTTCTGAAGTCCATCGATTTGCTTACGAAGCTTCTTGACCAAGTCAGTACCGCTGTAGTCGTCGTCTTCTTCGATATCGTATTCGTAGTTGTCTGCCATTGCTTTTTCTCCCTATTAGTTAGTTGGAACCCTCATCGGGTTTGCACCACACGTACTCCTCACCAGGGGTAGTGATTCGTAGACGTGATGACTTCCAGACTTATACACATCACCAGGGCTGGACGGTCTGGGACGGAACTTAATTAAACGTCTGGATTAGTCAGACGTCTTGATAGACTTCCTCGGTCTATAGCACTGCGTTGTGAGAACTTGGCGCGTTCCTTGGAAGCAAGCTTCTTGGTTTTAAGCGCGACTTCTGTTCCACCAGCAAGGGCAAGTTGCTGACGAGTCAAGTCTTCTTGACCAGCATTCTCACCGTATAGACCCATTAAACGTGCATAGTCTTGCTGGTTACGAGCTGTGGTTTGGAATGCTTCTTCAGCACCAGCTGCTTTACCAGCAGTAGTAATCTCCTCAGCAAATGCCTTGGTTGCACCACCAGTAATTCCTGCACGAAGTGCAGCACCACCAACTTCAGTAGCTGTGTACATCTTCTGCGCTTCTGGTGTTGAATAAACAAATCGCTTGTCAATAGCTCTAAATGCTTTGTCTTTATCAAGAAGATAAGCAACCATGTCGGAATCGGTAAGACCGTAGTAATCTTTTAGTGCCTTCTTAACGTTTGCATCAGCAGTTTGCAACACATTCTTTGCAATAGTAACGCGGTCTTTTAGTTCATCTGGACTTACAGCGTTAGCAATAAGGTTAGTGAAGTCGTTAAGCTCGTTGTAGAAATCAGTTGGCAACCCAGCGGATTCCATATACTGCTTGTAAGTTCTTTCTGTTTCAATGTACTCACGTGGGGTTAGAACTCTATCTCCTGGCAATCCCTTGCCAGACGCCATACGGTCACGAATAGTTTTGTTTGCAGCAAACCGTGTATTGTAAGCATCGCTACTATAAATTGCCGTTAGGACTTGGTCCTCAGTTGGCATAATGTTGTCGGCGTATACTTTATCGATAGACGCAACCATTGACTTAATTAAATCTTCACCAAGACCAAGGTCTTGAAACATTTTCATTACTGAGTCACGAGCGCCAAAGTCTTTGTAAGAATCAATAACCTTACCTGCTGAACCGTCGGACATGACCTCAACGGTTTCAACAATTCCGCCAGCTTTACGTACAGTACGTACGCCAACCACCTTTGGCTTAGCAGCGTCAGCTGCTGCTTTAGTTGCAGCATCTGTTTGTAGCTTTACCAGTTCTGCAATCTGCTTGGTAAGTGCTTCTACTTGTGCGTTTACTGCAGCAAAAGCAGGATTGCTTGTATTGGCTGTGCTTGTATTTGCTGCACTGGTATTTGCTGCACTGGTACTAACGACACTTGTATCCGCTGTGCTGGTATTGACTGCAGTTCCAACTTTACCGTCAATATAATTTTGACCGTTGTATTCGCCTGTATATGGTTTACCCTTAAGCATGAGAATACCATTGACAGTAGTAAACCCATCACCACCTGGTGTTTCTACAACCTTACCGTTTACGTAGTTTTTACCATTGAACTCACCAGTCCATAGCGAACCGTTGAAATAGACAAGTCCATTTTGCTCGAAGAAACCATCTACGCCTTGTGGAAAACTACTGGTGACTTCGCTGGTTCCAGTGACTGTAGTTGTTGATGTGCCAGTAACAGTTGCTGTTGTTGTATCAGTAGGAGTAACAGTTGGCGTACCAGCAGTTGGTGGTATTAAGCCAATAGCTTCTGCTTCTGCATCGTTAAGGGAAATTCCTAATGCTTGTTTTCTTCTTGCAGTTGCCACCAGAGTTGGGTCTGCTGTAACGGTTGGTGTTGGTGTCGTTGTGTTAGCTGGGATGATTGTGCCACCAACAATAGTTCCACCATCTACTTGCAATGTTTTTTGAGTATTATATTTTGCATTTAATGCTTCTGCTTTAGCAGCAGCTTGTGCTGCTTGCTTAGCTAGCGCTTCTAAACGTGCCTTCTCTGCAGATGCTTTAGCTTTAGCTGCTGCTTCCGCAGCTAACCTTGCCTTGATTCCTGCAGCATCAGCTTGCCCTTTGTAAAAATTCTGCAACGCAACTGTAAGGGTTTCTACGGTACTGGAACTAGTGTAAAGCCCATCTCCGCCACCATCAATCATATAAGCTGGTAATAACATGTTTACCCCATGAATCCAAAGTCTTGAAGAATGCGACTTGCAATTCTTGTCTTCTCTTCTTTTGCGTTCTGAGTCAAGTCCCACTTAGAGCTGCGACGTGCCATCTTCTTTGCATCAAACAGATTAATTGGAGCTACATTTCCCTTTTCATCTGTTGCGTTTAAAGCGCGTTGTACATATTCATCGTTAAGGTCAATTGAATCTACATCTGTTTCCCAGACAGTAGCCATAGCCTGTAGCCATGGGTCTGCTGCTTGACGAAGGGTTTGACCCTGGTCAATAAGGTTTGCCAAGCCAGGAGCAAATGACTTTGCTCGTGCCTGTAGTGCATCATCAACTTGTTGTGGCTGTAATGTTCCACCAACAAGACCCTTCATACTGGTTTCAAACCAATTGGTAAAGCCAGCATTGGACATAGTCTGTGGGTATCCATAGTCCCAAGCTTGCTTGTAGAGACTCTGTGCAAGAGTCTCAAGGTTTCCGCTTAGTTTGGTATAGACAACTCGGTCACCAATTTTATCGTTCTTGCTGAAGTCAATAGCGCCAGCCATAAGCTTGTTAATGTAGTCAGCGTCGTAACGAACTACCTTACCGTCTTTAATAACAGCTTGCTTCATCATTTGTTCTGCGTAAGTAATCGCATCTTGTGCGCTGATAGTTAGTCCATTAGCTGCAAACTTCTTGACAATCTCACTTGCGTTTAGCTGCAAATCTGCAGCAAACTGTCCAGGGTTTGTAGTTTTGGCATATTCAAATGTACGTTGTGTATCTGTCTGGTTCAACCACCAAGATGTTCCCTTAATTAATTGCTCTTGCATATAAGGGTCTTCAATCATTGGCTCGCCGTTAGCACCAAGAATCTTATTAAGAACTTCTTGTAGGCTTGGGTCTGCAGCAATAACCGATGCAGCAATACTAAACTTTGCTTGCAACTGAGCCAAGGAGAAAGTATCTTTAGTCTGAGCCGAGGTTGTACTTAACGTTGCTGGGTCTGTAACAATCTTCGAACCAGCTGGTATGATTGGCTCTTCGGTTTCTTTTGGAAGGTCAGCACCAGTTTCGCTTGACATGTTTCCTTTATTAAGTTTGTCAACCTTAGCCTGAGCTTGAAGCTTTTGCTTTTCTAGTGCAGCAAGACGCGCTTTTTCAGCTGCATCTTTTACAGATGTAGAACTTTTTGTATCCCCGACAGGAATAACAATCTTCTGGTTTACACGGATAAGATTAGGATTAGTAATCTTTGGATTAACTGCAAGAATCTTTGCTACAGTAGTTTTGTTGGCTTTAGCCAACGCACTAAGCGTATCGCCCTTTTTTACCGTAACGGTTTTATTTGCCATTACTGAACGACCTTTCCGATTGCTGTCTTATCCGAACCGATTAATCCTTCAACCAGTCTTAAAAAGTTTTTTACTGCAAACGACTCTGCATAATCAGGCAAACTGCGAGCAAAGTTCTGTGCAAAAAGTGTTGGGTCAAATCCTGTTGACTGTGTAGCGTTTGTAACCGTATTGCTTACGCCACTAGCGCCAGACCCTGTAACTGTAGTCTTGCTTGTGTTTTCATAAACAGATGGCTCAAGCGCTGCCTTTTCATTAACAGCCTTTAGATAAGCAGCGGTTTCAACAGATGATGCTGTACGACCAAGCTCTGAAACAACTGCCTTGTTGGCATCAGCAGCAGCGCCTGATGCGCTGTATTTTGTTGTTGTGGTTACCTTGCTTTTGCTTGTTGCTGGAGCCTTGGCTCCTGTCTTGTCAGCATAATCTGCTGGTGACATACCAGAAGCTAAGAAAGACTTTGGGTCACCTTTAGAACCAGACCCTGGTGCCTGCACCCACTTAACTGCATCTGCCCAAACGTCGTTGTACTTTGACTTTGGGATACCAGCTTTGGCTAGTAGTCCAATAAATTCATCGTAGTACTTGCGAGTCTGTGTTCCTTTTGCTGCCTTTGGTGCAGTAAATTGAAACCAATTGTTTGCTTGTGTTGCATCTACACCGCTTTTAAGACCAGGAAGTATGATAGGTGGCACGTCCAACATTTCAACTTTTGGATTTTGTGCCTGTTGCCAAGCAGCGTAGTCTGCTTCATATGAAGCTTTACCAGCGCTGTTCTTTGGATACTTGTTTATATCTGGCGCAGGGTCACCCTTTTTATACTTCTTAGCCATTTGTCACCGTGAATTCTGTACTTAGTTGAGGCATGTTGTTTAACCATCTGTATGAAAAAGCAGCAAACTCTTCAGATGCTGTCTGCAAGAAGTCATAATGGAACTGAGCGAACTGCTGCTTTAGTTGCAACTTACGACTGTCTGTGTTGTTCTGTGCATCGTAGGCTTTGTTGAAAGCTTTGGCTTCGCTAAGCCAGTATGCTATCTCTTCCCACTTAGAACTTCCCTTATTAAAGGAATATGTTCTCCAGTTTGTATCATCTACAATTTTTTGAATAGATGGAATCATTGCATCCCAGTATTCATCGTTTATGTTTTTGCGTTCGGTTACCCATGATGGGAAGTCTTCTTTAACTACGTCAACCATCTTGTCAAACTCGCGTTTGATACCGCTTCGCTCATACATAACATCATAGGTAGAACCGATACCGTACTCAGCCATCTTGGCATCACGCCATTCCTGAGCCTTCTGGTATTCAAACCATCCGCGTCGAGACTCGACGCTTTTAGCTACTTCTTCCTTGGTCTTCTTCTGTGTAATTGGAGTGCCATACCCAGGGAAGCCAAGTTTCTTGAAGATTGCAGCAACTTCGGTTGAGTACTCAGAACTGCTTGACAAGTCACCATAACCAGATGAAAGCATTGCTGCGTACTTTGTATTCGCACGACCAAGTTTTGCAATTAACTCTGGATTCTTGCGAAGCACAGCTAAGTCATCCATAGTTGTTGCAAGACCTGAGATGTTCTTCTGGTTAGAACCAATAAGAGCAATAGCGTCAACGCCCCAGTCTTCAGCAAATAACTTATCTGCCATTTCCGCCTGTGGCGTCAACCAACTCTGCATACCATGCAGTTGCTGACCGTGTAACAGGGTCGAACGATGTAGCAATTGGCAAAGAGAACTGAACTACTGCGCGAATAAAGGACATTACTCCAGCAGACTTTGCTGCCATATCCATAGTAGGAGGCTCGCCTACGCGACCGTTTCTATCCCATTGAGAGTATGCAACTTTAAACTGAGCGTATGTTTCATCTAGGAATCTGTCATCTTTGAACAAACCGCTAGCAGCTAACGCTGACTTCATGTAGCCAGGAATAATTGTGTTGGCTGCAGTTTCTACGAAACCACCGCCTTCTTGTGGATATCCGCCGTAAAGTACACTTGACTCATAAACATCATCACCAAGTGCGCTACGTAAACCTTTGGCAACATCTTCGCCGTAGATTTTCCATGGACCAACGCCAAGACCATTCTTAACTATCTCGGAGATTGCGATACCACCAAACCAAGATACAGATGGGTCTGCGACCATAAACTCTAACTGCTTTGGATTCCAACGGATTCCGCCACCACGAGAGTCTGTGTAAGGCTTAAGTGCATCTTGAGCCCATCCTGGTAACTTGTTACCAAAAGGTAGTGGGTACTTTACAGAAACCTGTGTTCCTTTAGGAACATCTTTAATGCTCTTGTAGGTGTTTCCATCTTTATCTTCGTACGCTTCAAAATTATCAAATGCTGTTTGAATACTGTTGTACCAGTAAGCATTCATTGGGTTGCGAGCCAGTAGGCGAAGTGCAACAGCTTGTGAGTTGAAAAATGCTAGAGGGAAAGACATTGCATAACGTGCCACGTACATACCATTGGTAAGACGACGTGAGGAGTAAAGCGTTTCTTCAACACGTCCTAGCGCTTTGCGATATGCAGCCTGACGGATTTCATTGTTGACAACCGCGTCGGATACGTCGATGCCAGCACGTTCTGCTGCATCTACCATCGTCTTCATTTCTTGACGAGTGTATGTAAGGAACAATGGATTACGTACAAGTTTGTTTTCTGAGGCAGATAAAATTCTCCATGCTGCATCTGTTAATCCTTGAACCTTGGCTAAGCCACGTTCCATGTTATTTAAATCGTTAAGTTTAAGACTTGGTCCGTCAATTGTATCTGGAAGTTCTGGCTTGCCGTAGAGAATTGAGTCGACTTCGTCGACAGATACATCACGAGCAAGGATTGTTGAACGCAATCCCTCGTCTGGATACATCTGGAAAAGTTTGTCTCTAGTCGTATCAATCCATGTTGCGAACCCATCACGGTCAACTTCTTTGCCAAAACGACTTTGCATACGTAGTCGGTACTCTTTACCTGCTGGGCTATAAAGCCACTTAAGAATACTTGCTGTTGATTCATCACGCATCATCATGCCAAGAGGCAAATCAATTTCGTTACGAATCTGACGATTAGCAATATGAGCTAAAGCATTCATATACTCTGCTCGGTCTGCTCGGTTAATTTTTACAAAACGAGTACCGTCTGCTTGAAGGCGACGAGAAATTTGTGATTGCATAGCAGTTGAAAGAAAGTTTTGTGCTGAGTCAACCTCAGCCATATACGCACCAACACCACGGATATTAGGGTCTGCAAGACCATCAATTGTATATTCTTTACCGCTTGAACTTACAATAACATCTTGCTCTTGACCAATA
>Ga0255065_1000395_pt1 | contig 10708 bp, 8 predicted proteins | sample Colum_Cont_RepC__2_FD_188441 | JGI IMG/M metagenome (GOLD analysis project Ga0255065, IMG submission 188441) | Freshwater microbial communities from Columbia River, Oregon, United States - Colum_Cont_RepC_0h | ecosystem: Environmental > Aquatic > Freshwater > River | place: USA: Oregon...
CCTTATCTATAGTTTTATAATTAACATTATTATTTATAAAATCTCATATATTCACCTTATATGTCCACCTCATATGTTCATCACATGACTTCATCTTCCAATTCATCCACCTCTATTTTCTTTACATTTTTGTCTAAATACCGATACATTCGTTTGATATCCAGCTTGTTGATTTCATAATTCTCAAACAGTTTGTCGAGCGCATTCAAGACACCATTATTCTCAACAATATCAATTTGTTTAGACGCATAAAATGTCCGCATTTCATGGAAAAATGGAATCAAATCTTTTTTATCAATATCTAGTTTCTGACACAAGTCATAGATAAACTCGATATTGTTATATTCCGTCGAATATTTGGTAAGTACCTTGGTAAACCGGATCTCTTTCACGTCTGGTACAGTGCTCGTATCAATTACCGAATGATATATTCGGTTATTGTTGAACGTCTTCATCAAGCTGCTCATTTCATTAAAATGCCAAATCTGGTTTTGAAACGTGATGCGGTCAATAAAACGGCAATGCGACACGAGGATTTTTCGGCAATACGTCCACAATGTTTTCGTGAAATAAGAGTGCCACCGTTGTTCGGTCAGTTTCGTTCAATACCATATTGTGCTCATCGATACGATACGGTCGCTGAATAAGAGAGGTTGTTATTTTGGTCGTGTCTTCGTTGAAGATTTTCACATTGAGTATATTTTGTAAAATGGTCTGGTCTATCATATTCGGTTTTGTGTCATACAGTTTTTGGAGAAATCTGAACTTGCGCAAATCGCCGTTGGCATAATTCACGATGATTTGTTTCTTGCCTTCTGACATCGATGGATAAAATGTCTCGGTCAAATGTGTCATTTGCCCCGGCGTCGGTGTTTTGAGTTCAAACACATTACACACTTTCATAAGCTCTTTGATTTTCTTGTCAATATTGTAGTTGCCAATACAAATAATCGGGTTCATTGTCATGCTTTCCAACTTCTGTTTTTTCGTCTTTTTCTGGCGAATCAGTTTGATTAACGCAGTGAGACCACCTTTGTCACCGCTGTTCATTCCATCAATTTCGTCCATCACAATGGCGATTTTCTTGATGCGGCGATGCATCATATCCAGCACATTACATGAAGATATGTTGTTGCTGGCGATATTTTCAATAAGGGCTTTGTTGCGAACATCTCCGGCGTCATAGTGGATAACATCGTAATTGAGCGATTTAAGAATATCAATGACAAATTGAGTTTTGCCGACACCGGATGAACCATATATGTAGAAACCCTTTTTGAAATGTGGATTTGCGTGGTCTTTTGAAAACGCATTCAGAATTGTTTTTATATTGTTGGCGACATGGTTTCGTTCAAAAATATTATTCAGCGTTTCGGTGGTTAATGACATATTCATTGTATGTAATTAAATTATTTGGTCATATATTTATGTTGATTTGAACGAATTACACAAGACTCTTTTACAAACCGAATGAACTGAAGTCTGTCGTTACCGGGCGGAAATTACTGCCTTTGGATTGAAGAGCGCCATTGTATGTGTATGGGTCAATATTTTGTCCAGATGTTTTCCCTTGTTGCTTGGGCAATGGACTATAGATTCCAGTGTAGTTGCTTCCTGGCCTTGGACCGGTATACGATTGTTCATATCCAACTCGGCGCGGGTCGCTTGTGAATAAATTGGTCAATCCAGAACCAGCGGATTGTAATAATCCTCCAGTTGTATTCACCGCGTTTCCAGCGGCATCAAACGTCTTATCAACGATATTTCCAGCGGCATCAAACGTCCTGTTCACAATATTGCCAGCGGTGTCAACTGTCTTGTTCACAATATTACCGGCGGTATCCAGTGTTTTTCCGGCAAGGTTTGTTGCCAATGCTCCTGTTCCAATAGCAGTTAATCCAGCAACCGCTGCTGTTCCTTGGACGGCTGAACTGGCACTTTGGCCAAGAGATGCCGCTGCCGATGATGGACCCTTTACCGCAAGAGATGAACCGTCCGCTGCCATGGAACCAGACCCACCGGCCCCGCCGCAATTGGTACAAGCACCTCCTTGACAAGCGGGGCAAGATGGGCATACAGGAGGGACAATTTGAGTTTTCAACATGTAATCATTTGAAAGACCGCCGACCGCATTGGTATTGAAATAACTCCACCATTTCCAGAAGTCGCCATAATTGCCACCTGAAATATCGGTGTTGCCAGAATTATCCATCTTCTTCTCGTCCTTCTTCTCTTCTTCTTTTGGCGGTGTCCAGACGCCACTCGTTGTGAATCGGACAGTCTTCTTGATTGGAACGTATCCATTGGCATTGCGGTTTTCAAATATTGCAATAAGAGTATTTTCGCCAGTTGGCCAGTACATAATTGTATTCTTATTTGTCGTATCTTGGACAAAGAATGGTTTGCTCACAGATTTATTGAAAGATTGTGTAATATATTCAGAACTATTTGATTGAGCATCTGCTACAGTAGTCAACTTAATATCCGGTGTGTAATCATCTTCTCTCTTATCGGCGCCACTTCTATAATAGACATTCGCTTCTTTAGTTGTGGACGTAGACTTAATTATCACTAGATTTCCATTTGCAATATCATATTTAATATCATTTGTAATGTTGTATATTTGCCTGCTTGGGTGATAATATGGCTCAATAGTTGATTTATCCTCATACCCACCACTCGTTTGTGTGGGATATGAGGATTCGACAATAATATCATCAAATGCGTCGCCATCGGCTCCAGTAAAATCCAATGTAATTCCTGGATTAATTGAACCAGTATAATATGCTGCGGATGCATGTTTAATAGCACCTGAATATGCGGCGCCATTTCCACTATACGAGTTTCCAAAACGAGCTTTGTCATACCCAGGAGAACTAGAATTGCCTGCGACATTTATTCCTGTAATATCCATGACATAAATATATGTATTGGTTCCCCAAGTGAAATAATTGACCTGATTGCTGCCGGATTTGTATGACCATGCGACGTCAACCGCGTCCAGCGTAGCTTTGCGACTTTCGGGTGTTACCGTTGTTACGGCAACCGCTAAAGAAACTCCTTTATCATCCTTTTTATCAATTGATGCGTTTGAATATTCAGAAATCTGACTTGATTTATCATTTTTTCTTGGAACAATCTGGATTGATTTTATGTTTTTTCCGTCGGTATCAGCTAGCGCGCCTTTTACTCCATATACATCCTTCGTATAAATCACCACTATATTTCCGTTTCGCGGGTCATAATAAATATCATCGTAAATCTTGGTTATAGGGTTATCAGTACTATATATTCCAACAGTTTGACTGGTAAACATTTTATTATCATAATTGTATGTGATAAACCCCTCTGTGCCCATATAATTTTTAATCATCGCAGATAGCGCCAACACTACGAGTAATATTATGAATAAAATCAATGGACTAATTTTGAACTCCATAATAGCGTAAATATATATTCTACAACGAAAAATAAAAGTTTTTCCAAATGAATCTGGGAAATCCAAACCTTTCTTAGGATTTCCCACCAAACCTTTCTTAGGATTTCCCAGATTCATTTGTGAAATCCAAATAAAGGTTTCTTACGAATCCTAAATAAGTATGAAACCCATTATTGCTAAAAACCCTCGTGTTAAACGTGAGCCTCTATTGCCGTTCAAAGATGCGACCAATCATTTTGAAATTGGTATTGATGAAGCAGGTCGCGGGCCCTTGTTTGGGCGTGTCTATGTTGCGGCGGTTATCTTACCAAGTTATAAGGTATCTATGGATCCGAAGGTACCTACGGTTGACCATTGTGAGCACCAACCGCAACAATTCCATTATGATTGGATGCGCGACAGCAAACAAATTAAGTCGCGCAAGAAAATTGGTGAACTCGCCACATATATAAAATCCAATGCTCTCGCCTGGCACATTCACTATGCGGATGCCAGCGAAGTTGACAGCCAAGGTATTTTAAATTGTGTTATTCGCGGGATGCATATTTGCGTCGACCATATTATGGATTCATTTGTTTCTAAAACCGGATTTGCGCTAAACCAGGGGTTCCTGCTCGTGGATGGCAACTATTTCCGCCCATATACGCGTTTTAATAATGATACCGACACATTAGAGGCGGCGCCATATGAAACAGTTGAGAAAGGCGATGGCACATATGCTTCCATTGCGGCGGCATCGATTCTTGCCAAGAATGAGCGCGACACGTATATTGAGAGCTTGTGCCAAGAATACCCAGACTTGGCGACCCGTTATGGCCTAAATACCAATATGGGATACGGCACCCGGGCGCATTTAGATGGAATACGGAGCCATGGAATCACCCAGTGGCATCGGCAATCATTTCGCGGCGCCACGGGAGAACCGATGAATGAGGTAAAATCTGCTAAATAATATGCGCGAATCCATTATATGCCGTGCCACGAAAACGAAGATTTGCCCCACTACCATTTGGTTGTACGCCCCGTGCGCGGTTCAATTATATCAATTCCCGAATTATTTAGAGATGATAATGTGGAAAGAGAGGTTGATGCTGCTACAATTGGCAACATAAAAACGTACTTAAAAGATTTGCTGGGATGGGATAATCCGGAAAAAATTAGTCTTTCGTGGAAAGGTGCTGTTTTGGAACCAGACACCTTGTTACTGCGCGATGTTTGTGTCGGTGGGAAGAAGATTGCGTTGTATGTGCCAAATATTGGAGACCCGATTCTAGCAACCAAGAAATGAAATAGCCGGGTAGTGTATAACTATGAACATTTCCCTCTATTCTGGCATTATGGCTTTTTACGCTGTCCTCACATATTTTGTTTTCCCGATGATTTTCTACTACACTATGGGGAAGACTGCTAAGGCCGCTGGCCAAGGATTTGTCCTAGGTAGCGTGGTATCGGTTGTGTTGTGGTTCTTCTATGGGTCAAAGATGGTCGTATAACAAAGCTTTGTAAATTATATAAAAATATTTTTGAAATATTTCTATATGCTCACCCTATCCAGCTGTTTTTACATTATAAAATCCAAGTTTAAGATTGATACATATGTGGAATGGATGAACAACTTTATTTCAATTTGTAATAATTTCAACCTGGTAATTTATACTAACGAAGAGAGTGTACATCATATAAAAACAAATGGCAATCCGCGAATCAGAGTTGTAATAAAACCAATCGACCAATTTTATTGCTACAAATACCGGGAGTTTTGGATACGAAACCATGAAAAAAATGCGATGTTGAATAGTCAGAGTCAATTTAACACCGCATGGGAATTGAATATGCTTTGGTCGGAGAAAATCGCATTTGTTCAAGAGACAATTCGGAATCAATATTTTGACACGGAATATTATGGATGGTGTGATATTGGCTATTTTCGTAATCGCCAAGCAGATACGCATACAAGTAATTTGATGTCTTGGCCGAGTATTAGTGCCCTGGACAAAAACAAGGTTCATTATGCCTGTGTAAATAACTCGCGACCATATATTAATCAGTTGGCATATATTGCTAATACGCGAGGAGAAAATGGATTGCCAGTACAACCAATTCCGCCAAATCAATATTCTGTTGCCGGAGGATTTTTCTTGTTGCATCGTGATAAAATACAGTGGTGGTCGGACCTCTATTATTCAACATTAGAACGTTATTTTGCCAATGATTATTTGGTGAAAGATGACCAAATTATTATTGCGGATTGCGTGTTTTCTCATTTGGGTAACTTTAAATTATATCAAGAATCTATGCCGCAATATGATAATTGGTTTATGTTTCAGCGATTATTACTATAACTATATAAATATTTGAGCCAAGGATATTTATATAAGACCTATGATAAGCATACTGATGCCAATTTACAATGGAATCGAATATATTGGTGAATCCGTTTCATCCATTATTGGTCAAACATATGGAAACTGGGAACTTATTATTGGTGTAAACGGACATGAACCAATGTCGGCTGTATATTTGATTGCGAAACAATACGAAAAACACGCAAATGTGAAGGTACTAGATTTACAAGGGATAAAGGGGAAATCCAATGCGCTTAATGAAATGGTGAAATATTGTCGTTATGATTATATTGCTCTGTTGGACGTAGATGACGCATGGCATCCGCAAAAGCTGGAAAAACAAGCGGAGTTTCTTAACCAATATGATGTTATTGGAACCAATTGCGTTTATTTTGGAGATATGAATATAGTTCCAAAACTACCTCTCGGAGATTTGGCTACTGCCAATTTTTTTGAATACAATCCGGTCATTAATTCATCGGTAGTTGTTCGCAAAGAATTATGTTGGTGGGACCCAAGATTTGACGTTGAGGATTATGAATTATGGTTGAGGCTTCGGAAAGCGGGTAAAACATTTTACAATTTAGCGGAGATTTTGACAAAACACCGTATACATCGACAGTCTGCCTTCAATACAAGAGACCACCGGGTTCAAATTGAAGAAATAAAACGGATGCATAATCCAAAAAACTGAAAACGATTTCACGCACAAGAACATATTACAAATATATCACAAAAATGAACGCTCAAATTATTTTACAAAGACTCGAAACCGATGCCAGTTCTCGCCAACATGGCATCATTCAGATAAATGTTGATGACACTGATACAAACGCGCAGTGTGAAACAACAATTATAGTTGTAGTTGATTTATCGGGTTCAATGGATGACCGAGGCGCATCATCTGGTAAAAGTAGGACAAGGGAGAGCAAACTCGACCAACTCAAGTTTGTTTTGAAAAATATAGTTCGATTTATTGCGAATAATACAAATGGCAATGTATGGTTTAAATTAATTGGATTTAATGACATTGTATTTACTATTATTCCGATTAAAATTATAACAAAAGATAACCTTGCTGAAATTATTGCCAGAATTGATGAAATGTATGCCGCAGACTCAACTAATATTGAAAAGGCATTAATCGCAACCCACAATAATCCAGTAATACCCAATTGCCATATTTTGGTTTTGAGCGACGGAGAAGCAACCGAAGGTAATACGGACCCAATTGAATTGGCAAAGCTTGTAAACCCGAATGCGACAAACTCGTTTCTGGGGTTTGGATTAGAACACGACCCATATATGTTTAATACTCTTGCGGCAACATTGAACAGCTCTTACTTCTTTATACAAGACAAGGAAAAGGCTGGTATAGCATATGGTGAAATATTGTACGGCGCATTACATAATCGATATACTGGGATTGTTGCGGTTGCTCGGAATTGCGAACTATACGATTATAAAATGGGCAAATGGACGGATAAGCTCTATATTGGGCGACTCGCATCGTCCGATGTAAAAAAATATCATATTCGCAAAATAGATGACTCAAATGACGTGGATGTTCATATTGATATATTATCGGAAGAGTCGGCGGTGATTTGTTCTGCGCAATTTGATGGTTCATACAATAATTTGACAGAGATGATGTATCGTTTGCGAACACTCGAATTATTATATAAGGTAGCTATGTTTGAAAAAGAAAAAAATGTGGAGTCTGATGCTAATGAAAGCGACGATGAAAGTGATGACGATGATTTTTCGGTTCAAAGACAAAATGCTATTATAGTTGAAGCGGTTGAAAAACCGGATAACAAGACATATGATGAGCGCTTGACAGAATTAAAAATTGTTCTGAAGCAACTTCTTTATGAAATGATTGAATATATGAAAACCATCAATGATAAACAATTTATCAAGAACCTATGTGATGATATTGCGATTGTTCTCAAAACAATTGGTACACAGTATGGTGAAATGCTCACTTATTCAAGGCAACATTCACAGGGCGAGGGACGAGCCCATCAAGTAACCAATATTTCGATAATTGAGGACAATATTCAGAGAAGCGGGGCGGGTAGAAATCAACATAGTTATAAAAGAAGAGTATCGTGTGCTTCATATGATTCCGATAGCGACGATGAACCTCCTGTGCGGGCTTGTCTGTCTGCTGGACCAAGTAGTACACAGGTTTGTTCTCAAATCGCATATGCGGCTTCTTCAGATAGCGATGAAGAAGAAGAAGGAGAAGTTCAAAAAGCATCTATGTGTTTTAGTAGTGTAGAACGTAGTCCAGCACCAAGCAGTATTACTCCGGTTGATGATATTATTGACAATTATGATATATCTGATAATCTAGAGACTACGTGTTCTCAAACAAAACTATTTGTGATTCGCAGTATTAGCGGCAATTAGGGTGGATTCTCATAGGGTGGATTCTCAAAGGGTGGATTCTCAAAGGGTGGATTCTCAAAGGGTGGATTCTCAAAGGGTGGATTCTCATAGGGTGGATTCTCATAGGGTGGATTCTCAAAGGGTGGATTCTCATAGGGTGGATTCTCAAAGGGTGGAAGGTAATGATTCTTGTTTTTTGTATGTATTCATAATTACATACAAAATCGGTTTACAGAAACAGCAATTCAAGCTCCTTCTGTTCAACACTCTTGAATTCCGATGTGCGGTCCATCTTGCTATATCCCAATAAAAACTGTGTGTCATCGGTCTTGAGAAACCCCAGCACGTATTCTACTTTTTCACGCTCAAGTGTAAATAGACGCGACCATCGCGTAATATCACCCGTCTCCGTATTAATCGCAACCAAGATATGGTAATAGTATCTGCGGTCCTCATAGGAAACCACGTGGCAAATAAACCATGTCTCCGCGCCAACTCGAACGCCATTGGTGGAACCGCGCACCGACTCAAAGAACCTCGGTACCTGGGTTTGGTGTTTATTGATAAGCACATTTGCGTGTCCAATCTCATATGTGGTAAGCGGCCACCAATTATACACTACCCGTATTTGGTTATTGTTGTCGGCATAAAGCACCCAGTTTTTCTCAATATTTGCCTGGCCATCTGGTTTTGTCAAGAGCGACGATACTACACGACGACCATCATAATCGATATGACCATATTCAACCCGCATTGTGCCATCTGCGAGTCCACGATTGGCCGTAAAATGAGTGATGCCTTGATGCTCAAATAAGCGCATATCTTCTAAACCGACATATCGGGCATCGTTCTCTTTATTGTAATCCAATACAAATGACATTGTGTCTTCATCATCCAATTCAGCAAAAATGTTATGAATCGTTATGACATTGTGTGTAGTAATATGCTCTTGATTCACATATCCGCCAGACTCATTGATGTGATAGTTAACTTGGCGATGGTTTGTCACCATTCTTCCGCCGTGGAAACACACCGAAGGAGTACTCGTTCGGAATCCATCGGGCAATTTAGGAGTTTCAATGATTACCGTTTTTCCAGGCAGCGGTTCCGAGTAAAATTTGTAGTTGGAAAGCACATTTCGCATTATACCGTCCTCTATATTTTTGGCACATAACACTTCCATCGACAGTGCCGCCAAATCCATTTTGTCGGGATTATAATAGTAGCCCGAAATTGTGTACTCGTAATCGAGCTTGTAGTCGTAAATATCATTCTGTAAAAACAAGTAGTCGATTTTTGATTTATCGACCCCATCCAATTGTCGCATTGCCATACAATAAAATTCGTACACCAGCTTGTGCTTAGATTGGTTGCGGTAATAGTGAATTATCTCATAAATGTTCTCGAGACGCTTGGGGAAATGGTCGTAGGCGAGCATCCAATAAGCAATCGCTTTTTCCGGTTCCCCTGACCAAGAATAGCACCGACCAATGTTGTAATAACTCTGCCAGACTTCGTCGAACCAGCCGCCGATTTCGATGCGCTTCTTGTACATCTCGATTGCCTTTTCGCGCTCTCTATTGTCGCGATAACTATTTGCTAAATAAAATGTGTAGCGGTCGTTGTTGGGTTTCTCCACGAGACCTTCAGTGAGTAAGCGGATGTCGCGAGTAAACTTGTCTGCCTTGGCTCCTCCGTCGCCAATGTCGTTTATAAAGGCAACTGAACGCTCAATTTGGTCGTATTTTGTTCCATCAGGGGTACTGATTACTTCGTGGGTAACGCCCCAATACGAAATATTTAGGCTGTTTTTCACAATCCGGACGTTCTTGTATGAAAAACGGTCGCTTCCTTGGAACAAATGAAAAACATCAGCGCTGTCAAGTTTCAGTTTGAATTGTGTGGCGTCAAATTGTGGTCCCCGTTCCAACACCATATCGGCATCCATCAGCAAAATATAGTCGGCATATGTGCCGCCAGTATTTGCGGCATCTTTACACGCGTGTAGGGCAAATGTACGATTATGTTCGAAGTTTTTGAATGGCTCGGTGATTACGCGACCGGGGATTCCGTGCGACAAAAAATATTCGCATATGCGTTGAATTGTATTGTCTGTGCTACCAGTGTCGCAAATACAATAACAATCAATGATTCCAATGAGTGAATCAAAAAGCCGCGTGATAATCTTCGATTCATTTTTGACAATCATGTTCAAGGCCAATTTAGGCATTATTTTGAACTCGATATTTTCCATGTGTGTGTAGCCTCTATGGTTGAATGTGGCTATTATGTTTATACTCTTTCATAATAAATACGAATAAATATTAGTCATTCTTTTGTTGGTTTAGAATATACGAACATGGCGTGTACTCGATATACAAATGATAGAGGAAGAATTGAGAAACAGAATGCGATGCTGACGCACCCGGGCAGATATGCTCTGGATGTGCCTGGACCGGGAGACCAAATGGCATTCAATGCCGACCCGCATATTCGCATTCAGAAATGGGGGGCCAATTTTCGCAAC
>Ga0255065_1000399_pt1 | contig 10642 bp, 17 predicted proteins | sample Colum_Cont_RepC__2_FD_188441 | JGI IMG/M metagenome (GOLD analysis project Ga0255065, IMG submission 188441) | Freshwater microbial communities from Columbia River, Oregon, United States - Colum_Cont_RepC_0h | ecosystem: Environmental > Aquatic > Freshwater > River | place: USA: Oregon...
CCTGAATATCCTTTCCCTTTCCGCGACCGACGGATGCATAAGGCCAGACCTTCCCCAAGTAATCTGCCACTACGCGTTCTGTCGCGAAACCTCTGTACTTTCTATGTTGGCTAATGATTCATCCCAGCCATGTACCCCATTGCAACTCCGCCAATGAATAAAGCTAATGTCAAATACATCAACAGCATTTCCTTATCCATTGACTGCCTTACATTTATTGCAAGACCAAGTGCCAGCAACTACGACACCTTCAACGATTCTTGCAGTGATCGTAATGTCAGATGCCAGTGTTGGTTCATTGCATAGTTGGCAATTAACTGTGTCAATTATAGGCATATCTTCCACATTAACCCAGCCGTCAGCTGTGTGAAACTCTGCATACCCCATTATACCCTCGCCTTCTGTGGTTCCCATTTGCCAGAACTACTTAAGTTGTACCAATGCGTTGGACACTTATCCATCCCACCACTTTGACCCTTGGTGGCACAGAAGAACCCAGCCCAATCTTTACCAGTCTTAGCAGAATGACCAGTGCGCCATTCCATGTGGCCATGATTGCAACTAGGTGCATCCATAGCTTCTGCCGTACCCAGAATCTCTGTCACAGTAGCCATTGCACTCTCTAGTGTTACTGGTGCGTTAGTGGTCTTGACAGATGATCCGATTGGTGTAGTCCAGTAATCAGTGTCACCCTCTTTGATGTCTTGTGGTGCTGGTTTTACTTCTTGCTTTACTACTTTAAGAGCTGGATGGTTAGGTGCAACCTGTGACATTTCCTCACGACTAGGCCGCTTGCCTTTAGCTGATAAACCCAAGTTAGCCAAAGCTCTACCAATGCTGCTTGTCTCTGCATTGTTTATCCAGAACTGAGCATCGACTCCGCGATCTTTGCGAGCCCCATCTGCATAACCTGTTGCATCTGGCATGGTCTTAACTGAGTCTTTATAAATGTAAGCCTTAAATATGCACAGACCTTTCTCCATGTCAATCAATTCCATTTCAGTAACAATTCTGCCATCTTTGTATTCTGCATAGAATTGGTGAATGCGACTATCAACTGTCTCGTATTCCGAAAGGTTAAACATATAATTCATTCTCCTCTGTAGCTAGTTGCCCCATTAAAGCAATATAGGCTGCTCCATCGATGTAATTATCTGACTTATCGACTGTGCCTGAACTGGCTCTGGCAATCTTGATGAGCGCAAGTATTGCACAGACTTGATAGTCCTCGATTGGGTGCTGTAGGTATGCACTGATGAGCATTGCTGCGTGTTGCATGTTATCTGCTGGGTGGCCGTAGTCGTTAAGACCACGATCTTGAATGATGTCGGTTGCACTCTGTAAAATCTCCTGATACTTCATTCTGACCAGAACTCTGAGCGATTCACAGCTCTGCCCTTATGCCAGCCATCGCGATGGCCACGATCATAGGCTTCTTTGTAGGATGTAATTGCCATTACTATAAAGCTGATACCTGCCCCAATAAGGCAGATAATCAACAACTTCTCATTGTTTGTCATTCTGTACCTATCTGTGCCAATGCCCTTGATTGGCTACAGGATTAGTGTTGCATAGAGTCCAGACTAATCAAGGACATTTAGGTAACAAAATGATAACGATTTCAATAGTACCTTAACGAGCCTTAGGGTACATTTACTGGTACAACTTCCCGTACAAGGTAAAGGAGCCATCCTTATTGATGGGTACTAGCATGGGTGAAACGCGGTCTCCATGAGTCTCAATGACTGCCACGCTCATCTGCCAATTAGCGCTTCCAGCCTTCAAATAAGAGGCTTTCTTCTTGTCCATGACATTTCCTGCCTCTAAGCCCCAAAGAGTCCTGTATGAGGCTCCTATGCCCTCTGTGAAGGCACTAATGCCTGCCCTGTGAGTGTGACCACAGACAACAGACTTGCCGAACTTTTTAGCCAGCCCAAGAGCTGTGAGTCCAGCATTAGAGTTCATTGATCCTTCATCGCCATGAACTAAGACCCATCCCTTGTGAAACTCGAATGGTCTTTTATGGAAGCGGATTCCGAGTCCAGCGAAGTCCATAAACTTTGCGTATTCCAGTTCTGGTAATCCGATGAGGCTAGGTGCGCGTAATAGTGTGTGGTATAGGCGGTCTGTGTGATTGCTCCGAGTGACATCTGTTGTGCCGAGTTCATAGAGAATATCCTGCGCAAGGCTTCTGTCAGCATCTAGCGTACCTTCCCACTCCAACTTAGTACCTTGAGCCCAGCGAGACTGGCTCTGCATATCTAACTCATCGCCTGTATTTAGGATGAGGTCAAACTTCTCTCGACGAACTAACTTTATGAGGTTCTTGACGGCTGCCTCATGGTGAAACGGTATCTGGAGGTCACTGATGACCAAGTACCTTTTTTTAGTCATCGTCCTCATCTTCGTAATTGCCGAACTTCTCTGGATCGACAGGATCAGGCAATATCCAAGCAGGGTAAGCATTTGGCTCAGTAATCATAAACATAGCTACATCTTCTTTGAAGCCTGCTCGCTTAAGACTACAGAAATACTCATATAAGCCAATGCAGTAAGCATCTAGCTTTGAGTAGCCTTGTTGCTCTAATGCCTTAGTTGCTTTTCTTGCCATAGCAGAATGTTACCTGTCTAGTAAGATGTTGTAGATTTCATCGACTCGCGTGTTGAGTCTTTTAATCTCAGACAACAGATGAGTAATGACATACCCAGACAAGCCACCGACTATTGCCAGCGTTGCTAGGTAAAGGGTAAAGAAGTCAGATTGTGTCACTTTTTAGGTGTCGCATATCCAAAGACACCAGCTAGCAAAGCCCAGAGAACTGAGCGATAGTCAGCTGCGAAATTAGTTGCAGCCCATGCTGATAGAAATGCTCCAGCAGTTAGGACATAAGGGCTTTTCATATTCATTAGTTTGCTCCTAGCATAGGTATCTGAAAAAACTCACCCAGTAGGTCAGCTTCTTTCTTAAAGCTAACATGCATGTGGTGAGTGTGTTTGTTAGCCCCTGTGTAGTTGCGCCACTTCCAGTTAAGGATGGGAGACGCAATCCTGCCGTTAAATATAATGTACGATATGCGCTTTTCTGCCTTAGACTTGCAACTGATTCGAAGTTGATCTGCAAGGTCTGGCATAATATGCGGTTTGATTCCTGCACCGAATAAGTCTGCGTCAATGTCAATGGCACGAACCCAGCCTTGCTCATCTGGATTATGATCAGACTTACGAGCAGCGTGTCGGGTATCACCGACCCAACCATCCGATGTCCTATCACGATCTGGGAAGGAATCATCTATCTGCTCTCTTAATTGGATTGCAGCTTTAGAAAGTTTTGGTGTCATCCAAGTAAAAGAGCCGCTTCATCGGCGGTTATGCCAAGTTTAGCCAATAAAGCCTCCTTAGCAACAGCATCAGCTGCAACCTTAGCTTCTGCATCGGCTATAGCCTTAGCATCATCCGCTAGTCTTTTTTCGTAAGCCTTAACTTCTTCTGGAGTTAAATCAATTTCAAAAACTTCCCCAGTCAAGCAATCAACTTCTTGTCTTTTCATATTAGATTCCATATCCGTAAATAGAAACAGTGCCAGTAAATGTGCCTGAAAAGGCCAAAACCATTGAATCATATTGAGTCGTATTATCAATAAAACCTTGCTGGATTCCTCCTGTGTCTCCGTTGCGTGTCCAATAGCGTGTATTGCATTGGACTTTTCCAACCTGAGGAGTCATGATGTTTGCAGATATGCTGAACTTGTTACTTGATCCATCGCATATTTCCCATGACGCAGCATTTGTCTGGCCTACTGAATAACCGCTTCCGCTTGTTCCAACTTGGTAACGACCACCATAATAATTTGTGGTCTGAGTTGTTCCACTAGCACGCATTTGGATTTGAATAAATCCACTGCTGGCACTTAATGCTCCATCGATATTTACAAGATAGTTTCGATATGTTGATGTGAAGCAGTTTGAATATGTGACCGATGTAGAAACCGCGCTTGAGTTTGTCGTGCTGATTAGAGTCAATGCTCCAGCACTAGCAGTAGCCCATTTTAATCCAGTTGCAGCTGTTGAATCAGCTTGCAAGACTTGACCATTTGTTCCCACTGCTAAACGCGCAGGAGTAGAAGCAGCAGAAGCACCAATGATGTCACCTTTAGCGGTAACGATTGAGTTTTGGATAGCGTTTGGATCATCAAGAGATACCCAAGATGCACCTGTGTAGATTTCCACTACATCTGTGTCTTTGAGGTAAGTGACCATTCCCTCTGCAAGAACGCTTGCAAGAGCAGTTGTACGCGCTGCTGCACTAGCAAAGACCATGACTGTCTGTTGCTGTAAATATAAATTGACATCGCTCGCTGACAGGACATCTCCTGTGCTAAAAAGCTTGTATCCTGCACCTGCCATTGTTACTCCTTAGTAGCTTAAAGACGATACCCCAAGGATACCGTATAATGTCGAATCTAGAATGAAGCCATCGATTATTGGTTCCATCGTCAAGAAAGTCGTAATCCAAGAATTAGGTGTGATGTCATGACTGACACCCTGAACCTGCAAGGTCTTGGTTATTGTTGAACCGCTGTCCGTGGTGTTGGTAATGGTAACTGGAGAAAAATAATCCAATCCCAAAGCTGCTGTGATTCCAGCCGTATAATTTGGAGTCATTAAATCAAGGCTCAATGCATCTATGCGAATGCTCGTATCTTTACGCGAAGCAATATAAGCCTGAGCAAAGTTTAGGGCTTCCGCATCGGTTTCCATAAGAAGATTCTGTTGGGTATAAGAGTGCAAGAAATAAGTATTTATTGAAGCAGCATCGCTGGCGGTCTGGGTAGTACCACCCGTACGCTGGATATTGGCTTGGTTATAGACCAACTTGTCATCAAAGGCGAACTTAACATTGGCATAAGGTATTCCTGTACCAGTTTGGTTAAACAATGTTGGAGTACCGCCAATAGATGCGGTTGTAAAAGCTCTGTCCTGAAATACTGCGTTGCCCTCTGGATCAATATAAAAAGCACCGTATTCTGTCAATTCGACTGTTTTCAATGCGGTAAGTGCAGCTCTAGAACTTGCAGGGTCAGCCTGACAAGTCGTTTGACCTGTATCAATATCACGCATACCAGAAGGCCAATTGATTGTATCTAAAATCCTGCCAATACGAGTGCCAGTAGTCTCACCCGCTACTGCCCCTGTTACTGTGGTGATTGCTGAAGTATTGAATATCTTAAAAGCATCGAATGCAGTAATGGTGACATAAGCAGTTTCTTGGCCTTGAGGATAGGTATAACGATATTCTGCTGTATATCCTGAAAAGAGATAATAATCAGTTCCACCATAATTGGCTGAAATACGGAGTTTTCTCGCTGGTTGCAAATAGCCGTAAATTGGAGATGATGTGTTTTGGGGGTTGAAATTGCCTTGAGGGTCAAGGATTCTGACTGTTGCTTGCCCTGCATCATAAGTATCTTGCAAAAGATTGCGACCTCTACGAATAGCGATATTGGTAGTAGAGGCTGTGTAATCAATAATAAGGGCTGCACTTTCAGCCAATACATTTTTACCTAGAATGCCATCTACAGGATCATCTAAAGTAAGTGGGATTCCGTAAGCTGGTCCATTAGCAAAGTTAATCTGGACTGTAAGGGTTGCTGGTAGTGCCATTAGACCGCCGTAATAACTGCCTGACGGCTATATCCAATAGCTGTGCCAGCCCATCCAGAAGCTGCTAGGGCTTTGTTGATTGCTTCATTAAGGTCGTTTTCGGCAATGATTGAGCCTTCAATGTTTGTGTTAATGGTTACGCCCACAGGTAATTGATTGCCTGTGCCAGAAGTACCTAGTCCAACAGTAGATGGCATTGAGGTACTAGTGCCACCGTTAGATGTAATGCCTAGAGATGCGTTAGTTGCGCCCACGAATGGCACATAGCCACCAAGTGCTGCTTTTTGTGCTGCACCTAAAGAAGCAAAAGCAGAAGCTGCTGAACCAGCAAAAGACTTGAAATAACCTTCAAGTGTATCTAACTGTTCCTTGACAGACATAATGTTCCAGTTTTTGAAGATATTATCAAGAGGTTTAATACTCTGTAAGGTGCTGACTAGCTTCTCAGTATTCTTCTGAGCATCATCCAACATCTTGGTGTATTTATCAATCTGGTCAATGTTCTCAGATTCAATAGCCTGCATGAGTTTAAGGCGAATACGATCTTCTTCTGAAATCTTGCCCTTGAGGGCTGCTTCAATCTGAATCTTCTGTAGGTCAAAGATTGCTTTGGCTTTAGCCAGTTTAAGATTATCTTTAGTGGATTTGGTTAAAGCCTGAGTTGCCTTAAGTTGAGCAGCAGCTGCCTTAGATGCAGCTATCGCATCGGCCTTCTGAGTATCCTGTGAAGATACGCTTGTTGAAATGTTGCCCATGCCTTTGAAGCCATTAGCAGGATTGTTGTAAAAGAAGAAGTTCTTTGGGTCAAATAAAGATTTAGTGATATTGATAAACTTGCCAGTTTCGCGAGTAAGGGCTGCGAAAGCATTTGCAATCTTTCCAATACCGCTAATTACTGGATCAATGGTGTTTGACCCAGAAGCACTTTTAAGGGCATCAACAAATCCCTTGCCAATAGTTTCTTTGGCATTATTAACTGCAACCTGTAACTTGGCTATTTCGCCTGCATAAGTGCCAGCAGCAACAGAAGCCTGACCTGCAAAAAGAACAGAAAGTTTTTGTTGGATTTCTTCGAAGTTTGAGCTAGTCAGTTCTGCCTTGCTAAGTCCTACCCCTAAACGACCTAGAGCTTGAGTCTGACCTAGATAACCTTTTTGGAGACTTTGTGAGACTTGGGTGAGGCTCTTACCTGTGCCTGCACTTATATCCAGTGCAAGGTTGAGCAATTCCTGAGACTTAGTAACTGACATTGTGGCTCGCAAAAAGCGATCCATAGCTGGACGAAGCTCATCATCAAGAACACCAGTCTGTTGCTCTAAGCGAGAAATGTATCCATTGACTGTTGCTGAACTGCTACCAAAAGCAAGCCCAAGGTTGTTAAGAGTTTGTCCTAATGCTTGAGCTGCTTTGTCATCTTCTGCAAAGGCTTTGATTGACCGACCAATGCCACGAACACCAAAAGCAACACCTAAACTGCCTGCTAATCTTTTAACACTTCTAGAAAGTTTATCGGTAGATGTCTCTGCTGCCTTAAACGCCTTTTTGCCTATGAACTCAGCGGCGATATTAATGGCTACATTACTCATGCTGCTCTCCTAACATCTACCATTGCTGTTCTACGATTAAACTTTGTTGTTGTGTTTTCAATAGCCTTAAATACCGAAGCATTGGCTTTGCCCTGAGTGTTAGCCCACGCTCTAAAGATTAAGCGACCCATCATGCGATGATCACCTTTACGAACTGGCCCATAGAGTTGCCCTAAATTAGAAATAAATTGATTGCCAGCATAAGGATTATTTGAGCGAGATACACCCTTAGATGCTCCGCCTGCCTTTGGCCCAACCCAATCCTGACCTTGACCATTCTTACGACCAGCAGTCTCATAAATTGCGCCAATCATAGACTTATTTTGAATACGAATATTATTAACAAAGCCAGCACGATTAGGCTTAGAAGGTGATGTTTTATAGATAATTCCCTTACGGATTTCCATAGCGTTATATTTTGGAAACCTGCCACGAGGGCTAGTAACTTCACTCCAGCCACTCATAGGAGAAGCAATGGGGACAAATGACCTAGCTTCATTGACGATTGGCTTGAGAACTGCGCCCAATTCTTTTGTCAATTCTTTAGCAAGGTCTGGAGCATATTTGTTTAAGGCTTTCTTAAGGGCGACCGCGCCTACTACTTCTGTTGGCATCGTTCATCTCCTTTGCTTCATCTTTTAAGCCTTGCAACAATGCTTGAAGCATTGTTGGTTCTAACTCTAGTAACTGCTGTGGCGCGACCCCCAACCTTATGCTCAGACGAGCAATGAGGTAGGTGAATGGAAGATCGCGCTTTAAGACAAAGGGTCTGAGTCCAGCACCTCAACACTTTTAAGAGTGCCGATGAAAGTCTCTAACCTTGCATCTACTGGCTCACCTAGCCGCTTAACAACTTCATGAGCTAAAAAATACACTTGGGTCTGAAGTTCTTCCTCACGAAAGGCCTTGTGAAACCCCATCTTGTAATGCTGTTCGAATATGTATTCGATTAAGGGAGTTACTTCCCCTTGCACTACTTTTCCATCTGCAAATGTAACTTTTAACTGTGCCATGATTTGCCCCTTTGTTTAGTTGTTTAGAATGTACCTGTGGTTGCTACTGTGATTGCTCCTGAAACCTGAAAAGTCAGGCTCTGCATTCCTAGGCTTGCAACATCTCCAGCAATAGGAGTAATCGTATCAATTAAGATTAGCCCGCTATAAAATGGATTAGCAGCTGAACCTGATGCTGACTTATCTAGTGCGCACTTGAAATATGCATTAGTAGCAAATAAAGTGTTGAGTGATTGCAGCACAGCAGTAGCTCCATCATCGTTGATTAAATCAACAGTAATGGTGTTATTCTGCAATCCTGCAACATAACGATGGCCAGTATCACCCATCGCTGTGGTCTCAATCTGATCTACTGAACGAGTCAATGTGAAGCTTGTTACATACGCGCTAAGATCGATTGAGGCAGGGTCTGTTGCTCCTACTTTGAATCCAACCTTATTTACGATTCCCTGTGCCATAATTATTCCTCATCTTTCTTAGTGACTGGTTTTGGTGCTGTTGCAGTTTGACCGATTCGCACGAGCCATTCTGCGTTTGCTTTGTCGTTATCGGACATGATTAACTCCAACTTGTTAGAATTGATACGGACATCTCGCAACTGAGAAGGTCTCCCGAAGCAGTATTGAGAACGCTAGGTGCGCTTATTGCGCTTACATTATAGGTGAAAGAAGATGCAGCAAGGAGTGCAAACACACTAACTACTGTGTCCTCGATGCCGTTAAGGTTGCCTTCATTATCAAAAAGTGGCACTGTCATAACAATCTTGAAATTAGCAAAAGGGCTAATAGAAATCTGAGAGTTATTATTAGGTGTCAAGTATGGATCATCGGGTGACACAATAACTGAGTTAGCCAGAACTGTAGCTGGCGGGAATGCAAAGGTCTGCCACTTAGCGTTATTGACCAGAGCAGTCGCTAAAGTGGTTCTGAGTGTAGTAATGGCAACTGGCATTATCCCACCATCGAGCGTGGGTCTAGTGCGTGGGCTATCAATCCTCGCACCTTAGCGAGAAGCTGTGCGCTCATTCGATAAGGGCTTGGCTGGAAATCGACAAGGTTACTGCCAGAAAGGGTGGCTGTACGCGCCTGCCAGATTTCAACAGATATCATTAAAGCTGCTTGTTGAATAGCCATGTCAGCCGTCCAGTCTGTTGATGGACTGACTGTAACTGTGCCATAAGGTCGCACTGCATGCTTAGGCTCTGCTGTTGGTGTTCCTGTTATTGCATAAGAAATTGAATAATCGCCAACTTCTGTGATTGTCTTTGATCCATTAAGATGCGATTTATTATTAGTTACTACAACTGTCTGACCTACATAATATGTGTCTTTGACAAGTTCATCAAAATATAAAGTGCCTACTGTGGTGGTGTTGCTGTGTGCCACATTAAAATTAGTATCCGCCCATAACATTGGAAGCAAGACTGCGTCTGTCGCGTCACATACTTCTTGAAGGGTTGCGTCTGGATATAGGGTGCCAACACCAAGTGTTGTGCGAAGTTCGCTGACTGTCGTAAGAGCCATTCCCAATCCTTTCTAAAGACTCTGGGGAGTAGAGGGCTACTACTCCCCAGAGCGACTTAGTGTGGCTTACGCCTTGTTATTCTTGAATGCGCCTGCGCCGACCTTAGTAGCGATTGCTCCAAAGCCGTAGTAGCCGATTGTTACCTGTCCTGCTGCAGTTGATTCTGCGCGTAGGCGGTAGGTAGGGCTCTCATACCATGTATATGCATCTGGATTTACAACAAGGATTGTTCCATCGCCATCGCCTGCGTTTGTTGGATCAACATAGAGGTTAAGTCCTGCAACATTACCTGTAAGTGATGTTGGTGCAACTGCTCCACCTGCGTTCATTGGCTGTGAAGCTGTGTAGATTGGACGGCCTGCATCGTTTAGAGACATGATGTTTGACCATTGACCTGTTGATACAACCATGTTGCGAGCAAATGGGTTTGGAAGTCCTGCTGTGGCTGCATAAACTGATGCTGATCCGCGAGCAACAATTCCAAGAAGCTCTGAGGCTGTTGGATATGTAACTGTTGTAGTTGCATCTGCTGTTGCGCCTGCAATAAGAGCAGCATTTACTGCTGCGTTTGTTGTCTTTGCGTAAGCTGCTGCCATGTTGCGGACTAGCTCATCAAAGAATGCTGGAGATGTACGATCTAGAAGTTCAACAGAGAATGTCTGTTGTCCAGCGTACTTCTTAACAGTTACTGATAAGAACGCTGAGTTCTGATCTGTATCTGTGAATGCTGCATCTTCTGCAACTTCGCCGACTGCTGGCATCTGTGTAATCTTTGGAATCTCGAAAGTCATTCCTGCATCAGGAAGGGTTCCGCGTGAGATTGCATCGATTGATGGACGGATTGTTGTACCCAATGGGT
>Ga0255065_1000405_pt1 | contig 10559 bp, 4 predicted proteins | sample Colum_Cont_RepC__2_FD_188441 | JGI IMG/M metagenome (GOLD analysis project Ga0255065, IMG submission 188441) | Freshwater microbial communities from Columbia River, Oregon, United States - Colum_Cont_RepC_0h | ecosystem: Environmental > Aquatic > Freshwater > River | place: USA: Oregon...
ATATGGGACCTTAGCCATATTAGGAATAATCATTCCGCCAAATGCCATTTCTGGTCCACGGTCTCCAACAATAGTAGGGACCTGTGGATTAAGTTTCATTGTTCCATATCCAGCTTTTACTGGTTGAACACTAAGCTGCCCAGATCTTCCTGCATCAGAAGTTACTTTCCACTTCTTTCCATTTTTATCTGCAAATTCAACCCCAACCCATGTGGAACCTCGTCCAGTAGATATTTCAGAAGCACCTGCTGCTATTAATGAAGATGGGTGAATTAAAGTAGATCCTGCGTATGCGCCAGCGCTTGGCCCTAGTGTTGTGGGAACAAATCCAATCTTAGCTGTTGCCTTTGATGGACTAACATCCATCTTCTTTCCATTAATAATAATGTCCCCGCTGCCCATTGTAATGCCTTTTGAAGCTAATCCCTTTGTGACAGCACTTTCTACTCCGCCCATTAATCCTGCAGCTTGATCTACCACGCTTGGATTATCCACTCTAGGAGATCTTTTCATTTGCGTCTTAGGCTTGACAATAGTTTCAGGGTTTGCTGTATTTGTAGTTCCTACTACACCTGCTGCATCCTGCTTTCCAGCGTCTGTTCCCAAATATTCTTTCAGGGTCATTCCTGCAGCGATTGCATTGATTGCTAGCGTAGTCATTGCTTTGTTTACATCATCAATCTTTTGTTTTTCTTTTGCAATCTTTTCGTTAAGCTTGCCCAAAGACTCTGCAGCAATGCTTGCGTTGTCGCTAAGTTTTTGCTGCCCATCGTTAATTAGCTTTATCTTGGCTTCAAGTGGAGCATTGGCTAGCTTGAGAGCATCTTCAATTGCTTTCTTTTGAGAGTTGTATTGCTGATCTGATTGAAGGCCTTGAATGTCTAAGCTAGCCTGTTGTGCATCGGCAACATTTCCTGTTGCTAAAGCTGCTTCGTATTTTGCTTGTGCTTTTGCAATTTGTCTTGCAATATCGCCTTCTTGCTTTGCTGCATCGAGAGCTTTTAGTCTTGCCTCTGCAAGTTTATTATTAGCATCTATTTGCTTCTGCAAACCCTTTAGTTGTTCTCTAGTATTTATTTGTTGCTGAGCAGTTTGTCCCTTGGCTGCTGCCATTAGAACCTTTTGCTGAGCAGTTAGCTTTCCTAGGTATTCATAATTTTTCTTTAGTACGCCTTCTTTGTTTGCTGCAATAGTAGATTCAGAAACTGAGTCAGCTATCATAGACAGTGTTCTTACAGCTTCGGCACCAAGCTTTGAAAGATCTCCTGTAAATCCTTTTGCTGCAAGATTCATCTTTTCAAATAGGCTAACTACTGTATCCAAAGGATTGATAATCTTTTTAAGTTCTGGGTTTTGCTTAATCATTTCCGCTCTAGTTTTTGCAGTAAGAACAGCCTTAGAAGATTCTAGCTTATTTAGTTTTTGAAGCATTGCTTCTTGGGCTTGATACTGAGTTAATACTTTTGTATTTCCACTCTTGTCTTCTCTAGCAGCTTTTTTACTTTGCTCAATCATGTCTATAATTCCAGCATCTATTGCGGTTAGGCCTGTATTTACTGCTTGCGCTCCCTCACGTCCGCCTTGTGCTGAAGCGGGAACATAATTGTTTATTGCGGCAACAGCTGCATCTTGTCCTGTCTTGATATTTCTAAATGCACGATTACCTACAGTAAATGCGCCAGCCTTTTCTCCCTTTTCAGAAAGCTTAAACATTGCAAATATTTTCTTGCTTGCGTCATCTGCTGACATTCCAGCAGCCATCAGCGCAGTCTTAATGTCTATAGCTACTTGTGGAAGCTCGCTTTCCTTAGACTGATTAATTAATTTAATTTGATCAGTATAGACCTCTTTGACTTCTTTCTTAAGCTTCTTGTACTCTTCAATTGTCATAGATATAGGTAGTCCAGCATCCTGCAAACTTTCAAACAATAACTGATTTCTTTCTCTTATTGCTTCTATGTTCTTAACAGTATCTGCAAGCTTTGAGTTGTAATCGGTAAACTTAAGTCCCGCCTTTTTGGCAGCTTCTTCTGTTAGTCCGTACTGTGTTACCCCAACTCTTAAATGTTCGTTGTGATCCTTTATTCTTTTGTTGATAAGAATAAAAGCTCCTGTTGCAACAGCAAGGCCTACGTTTAATCTTGTAAGACCCATTCCAATTCTTGCTAAGGTTTTTGTTAATGCATTTCCGTTTTTAGCAGAATTTTGAAGGGCTGCGCCATATCTATTAAGCATTCTTCCGCCTTTAGGATCATATATGGCGTTGCCCATAGCGTCTTCTCCAATTTTTGCTGCGCCAATTTTTGTTCCTCTTGATGTAGAGAAGATAGGAGTTTTTGCAGAAGCTGGAATCTTAGACATAAGCCCGCCAACTCTTCCTTGTGCGCCTTCAGCTTTTGTTTGCATCATTGCTGTCATCAACATTTGAGGCAAGATAAATGACATAGTTTGCATTATTGTTTGCATTAGCTGGTTAGGCATTTTACTGGCAAGCAACATTGGTGCTAGCGAAAGTCCAAGCATTGCAATGTTTCCGCCCTTCATGTATCCGTTTGGAACAATGCCTCCTGAATTTCTAGGTACAAATAGTTCTGGTCCTTTTTCTCCCACAACGTATGGTTGACCTGCGTTAACTGGTCCACCCATTTCTCTGCCTTCTAAACCAAATATAATTTTCTTTAAAGATTCTGTAAGCGGGGTATCCTTTTTAGAATCCCAATTTAAATACTTGTTTCGCAAAATGTCTTTATCAATTGGAGAAAGTTGTTTAATTATGTTTCTGTCCCCAACAAGATCTGAAGCGGCTGATCTTATTACAGAGTCTAGTACGTCTGGCTCAAGTCCGTTCTTTAATTTACCATCTGGCATCTTTACATATCCGTAAGGTTTTTCTTTTGCTAGTGCTGCCGCAAACTTGTCATAGAATAATTTTTGAGTATGCTTTCTTAAACCTGTGTTTGCAAATAGCTTGTCGGCCATTTCAATAGATAGAGAGTTCACGCCCCATGGAGCTGACTCATACATACTTGGCTTAGGTGCTCCAGTTGGGCCAAATCCTGCACCAATTCTATGCATTGCCTTACCCTTAAGAACGTTTCCAATTAATCCGCCAATATTAAATCCATTTTCTGGTGTCTTAAATGCATTATCAGATAGGCTTACAGAGTGACCTTTTTGTCTGCGCTTCAATTCATCTGCTGCAAGCATTTTAGCAATTGCTGCTGGAGTCATTGTTTTTTCTGGAGACATTGTTACTGATGAATGAACTCCGTGCAAATCTTGATATGTCTTTCTTCTTGCATCAGAAAGTCTTGTAATCATTGCATTGTAAATAACTTTTTCTTCTGTGTTTAAATCAAATCTACCTATTGTTTGCTTTAGCTTTGGAAGAGCTGATTCAATTTCTTGCAGCATGCGATCATTATATTGATCAGGTGTCATACCTCTTGGAATATCTGAAGTCGCTTCAGCAAAGAATTTCTTTGTGTTACTTCCCTTTACCCCAAGCAAGTTAATCATTGCTTGTTGTTTAAATGAAGGCATTGTTGCAGAGTAGTCTCTTGGTCCAGACGCTGTTGCAAATACTCCCGCTGGCCCTACATCGGCAAGGATGTTTCCAGAAAGGTTACCCCTACCTAAATCTTTATCACCACGTAATGCTGATGCAACCAACTGTCTAAAGTATTGATCTTGCGTAAAGTTGCCATCTTGATTTGCTATAGCAGGATTATACTTAGATTCTAGGGCTAGTATTCTTCTTGCTCCAGATGGATCTGTTGGGTCTCTCATTACAACAACTCTTTGATTAGGTGTTTGTAGTCCGTGAACATCACGAGCAATTTCAGTTGCTCTTATCTCAGCAAGCGCTGCTTTTTCATCTAGGACTGGCTTAACAAAAACCTTTTCTCCGTTCTTGCTATAAACTCCACCGATTCCAGATACTGGGAAACTTCTTCCTGATGTTGGCTCTAGTAGTCCGTCATAATCAGTTACTGGGGTTTTGCTAAATCTTGAATCCTTAACTGCTTGACTTGCTTTCTCCATAGCAATTTTTGCTGCTCTTTGAGCTTCAACCTGTTTAATAGATCGTGGCATTCCTAAGAATAAACGTCGTGCTGCACCACCGCCAAATAGTCTCTGTGCAAACTTACCAGGAATCTCTCCTCCTGAATTTGCTGAAATTGGTTCTTGTAAAGGTAAACGCTTTCCTCTTGTAAGGAGAAGACGCATCATGGCTGTCATCATATGACCTCTTTGAATTGCTGGCAGCCTTTTCATAAGCTGTGAAGCTTTTCCATATTTTAATTCTTTTGATAGTTGGTCAGCTGTAAATTGTGCAGTTGGTTGATCTAATGGAACTCTATCATGGAACTTGCCTTGCGTCATTTGGCGTAGCCAATTTGTAAATTCATTTATGGTTCTAGTGCCAGCTTGTGCGTGGCCGTAATTTCCTGTAGTTCTATTACTTTTTACAACACCCTTTTCTTTTGTAAACAGATCTCTGTCTGGATCTAGATGCTCTGAAGCATAATCAAATGTTCCATCCGCTCTAAGCTTAAACCCATTAATTATTTTTTGTAAATTAACTTGATCTATATCCATTCTTGACATTAATGTATCTAGCAATGCTCTTGTTGGTTTAATTGCAGCTATTGGTGGTCTACTGCCTCTATCTAATTCTCCTGGTTTATCTTGACGAAGTATATCTCTATAGTTAACCTTGTTGCCACGACTGTCCGTTCTTCCAAGACCCTGCATATCAATATAGTCTTGCATTGCTCTTGCCTGCATAATTCTTATTTGCTTATACTTTGCTCTATTTACTTTTCCAGTTTTAGAGTCGGTAGACTTTAAAATTGCTTCTTCAAAATCTCTTTTTGCCATGTTTATTGATTCATCTTCAGAAAATCCTAAATGATTTAAAACTGCTGAATCATGCAGCACAATTCTATTTTTTAGAGAGGCATCATAACTTGGATCAGTATTTCTTGCAAGCCACTCTTTTAATCCATTAAACATATTCATAGAAAGCTCTCCACCAAATGCTCTTCCCATTCCTGATGTATTACCTGGTCCGCCATTTAATTGAAGCATTAAGCCTGGATCACGTTGGGCAATATTTGCTGGGATAACAGCCTCTCCAGGAGTTAGTACAACTGGCACCTCACCTCCAGAATTTCTAAATGTTGGAGTGCCACCAATTAGCTTACTAATAATAGGCATATTTTCTTGTGTAGACTTTTTATTGATAACAAATGAACCAGCTTCTGCTGTTGTATGATATGTGTCTGTGTTACCAGTTCCTGGAACTATTCCGCCTTTATTAAACTTAGGCTTTGTTGTTTCAATGTTATATCCTGCACCTGAAGTTCTAACTCCGCCTAGCGCTCTAGCAATTTTATCTACTAATGTTTTTGTAGAACCCTTATGAAACATCTCTTTCATATTTGATTTGCCCGTTACTGGATCCACTACAGGCTGAGATGTTAATGGAACTGTTGTTAGGTTTACAGATCTTCCTTGTCCCGCTGCAATCTTTTGAGCTGTTTCAGCAAGCATTGCTTCAATTGTTGCATTTAATTGAATTACTTTCAATCTCGCTTCGTCTGCTGTTATCTTACTCTGTTGCAGCTGCTTAACAATTAAAGCTGTTTCTTGTGCAGCCATACTTGTAATTTCTGAAAATTCTGGAAGCAAAGCTTGATAAGAATCAGATAGGCTTGATGTAATTGTTCCTGTAGCATTTACCTCTGCCTTTAATACTTTAAGTTCTGCTTCTGATTGCATTGCAATTGCCGCTGTCATTGCATGCCACTTTGCTGCCTCTTGAGCAACTATACCAGTCGATGTTCCGTTTACAGATGTAACACCTGGAATCTTTGGAAGATCTGCGTTCATATATGCTTGAGGGTTTTTACCAATTCTAACGTTTACTGGTCCTGCTCCTGGAACTGTTCCAAATATTGTCCCCGCCTGTTGTGTTTGAGCAGGAATCATGTGAGACATATCTCTTGAGTATGAATCTCCAACTAATGGATTATTTTTATCAACATATCTTGGCGTTCCGCCTGGAGTTCCCGCTGCAATTACTCCGCCTGCAACTGTTGAGATGCTTGGTTGCACTGCAACTTGCGCTGTAGATGCTGCTACCTGAAGATTATCAAATGATGCTGCAAGAGTATTTACTGCATTTGTTAATACAACTGTTGCTTCTGTATCTGAATAGAATGATGTAGCAAGACCTTTTGCTGCTGCATCTGCCGCCAATATTTCTGGAGTAAGGAGCTTAAACCCATGTCCTCCTGTAGCCATTTGCCTTAAAGAGAATATTCCCTTTGTGACATAACCAATAAAGTTGGCCATTACACCAGTCAACATAATTAGTGGTCCAGCAAAAGCTGTTAGTCCACCAAGTGCATTTAAGAATGTTTTAACTGGGCCTGGAAGCCCTTGGAAAAACTTAATGATTCCATCTACTACATTTAAAACCTTTGTGCTAATTCTTAAAAATTGTTCTCCTACTGAAGCAAGGTCTGCCTGGACTGAAGCCCATGCTCTTTTAAATTGTCCTGAAGCGGACTCTGTCATCATAGTTAATTCTCGAGCAGAGATATTTGCAAGATCTGTAGCGCTTGCTTTCATTAAATCCATTACCTGAAGAGTTTGAGATCCTTCTTTACCCAGGTTTTCAAATAGGGCTGACATTCTTGCATACTGGAACTTACCAAACAACTGTTCAATTGCTCTTGACTTGCTTAGTGGATCTAGTCTCTCTAAAGCTGCTTGAAGGTCTGTAATTGTTTCAGTTAAATTTCCCGCATTAGATGTTACAATCTTATCTATATCTATTCCAAAACCAAAGAACATTTCCTTTGCAACCTTTGTTGGGTTGATAAGAGATGCCATTGCTGACTTAATTGCGTTAGCACCTTCTGATGCATTAACTCCGCCTTCTTTCATTGCAGTTAGATACAATGCTAAATCTTTTACGTCTCCGCCTAGAGACTTTACAACTGGTCCTGCTTTTGGAATTGCTTCAGTTAGATCTTGAAGAGATGTAGACGTCTGGTTTTCAACAGCGTTAAGGAAGTCAATAGACTGTGTAAGTTCTTCTGTGTTTTGCTTAAATGCGTTTTGAATAGCAAGTGTTGCTTTCATTGCTTCTTGTCTGTCTACTTCACCAAGGATTGAAAGTCTGCTTGTCTGTCTTGTAGCTTCTAGAAGGTCTCCGCCTTCTTGTCCTGTTGCAGCAAGGTCAGCTGCTAATGCAATAGTTTCTTTGTATGCAATTCCGTATGCTCCAGCAATTTCTCTTGCTGTTTCGGAAACATCTTTTCTTACTTTTGCTAGCTCTGAAGATGATGTTGCACTTAGTCCGCCGTAAACCTTTGTAAGTCTTACAAGCTCTTGATCTGCTTCTCTAAATGCTTTTTGTGCAGCCATTCCAAATGCTGCAAGAGGAACTGTTAATCCTACTGTTAGCTGACGACCAGCCCACTGGGTATTCTTACCCCAATTGATAAGCTGATTAGATCCATCGAGCATTACTTTATTCATGATAGATAGCTCTTGTCTTGCAATTGCCGTCTTGTTCTTTATTTCATCAAGGCCCTTTGCAACCATAACATTGTATTGCATTAGGCCTTGTGCGTTTTTGCCGATAGGCTGAATAATTGCATTCTCTAGCATTACCTGCTGCTTAGCCAGGTCTCTAATTAGGCTGCTTGTTTTCTTTGTATGCCCGCTCCAGGCGTTGTAGTATTCCCCTAGTTTAAGTCTTCCTCTATCTAGGTTCCTACCAAATTTTTCTACGTCTGATGTAAGCGATACAAAGTGTGATGAAAACTGTCCCGTTGATCGCATAGTTTCTGCGAAGGACTTGTTCATTACAGCAATTTGATTTGCTAGTTTGGCGTTAGTTCCCGCCGTTGTTTCTTGTAATTTTACGAGTTGGGCAGTAACCGCAGCAAGCTGAGTTCTTAAACTCGTGAAGTCTGCGTTGGCGGTAATATTGGTGGTGATTAAATTATCTGCCATATGTATATGTTACTCTATTCGGTATCCTAATCCTGCGTTAATGCCAAAGCCAGCTTCTGCTGCAAGACCACCTTGTAATGAAACAACATCATCTGCTGATGTGGTTATACCAAGTGCTCTTCTTCTGACATCTTCGAAGGACGATCCCTCCTCATTATTACTGCTTTCATCTAAATCAACACCTTGAATCGAAGCTAGGAATTTCCTTTTTTCTGATTCCGTTTTCTGCATTGACTTAAAAGTCTGGACCATCTCTGGCATTGAAAGATTATCTTCTAGTTCTTCGTAATTTTTCCAATTACCTAGAAGAAATACTTCCCCCTCTAAAGCGGCTAGATCTAGTTCTGACCAGCCAGAACCGCTGCCGCTAGTAGGTTTGGGTCGTCCATCTTAATCCCTCCGCATACTTCTAGAATGCGATTGATGGTTGGAACGTCAAGTGTGTCTTCAAATGCGTCTTTGTCTGCTACGAGATCTGGAAGCTGCTTTTTTAGTGCTACTCCACAGGCCTCAATAAGGATTGTTAGTGTTTCATCTTCTGATGTTACTTCTTGTGTTCTTTGAATGACCTTCATAAACTCACGAAGCTCTTTAATTGTTAAAGGCTTGAGCTTAACTGTTGCGCCATTTTGTAGTTGAATTTCTTCAACATCGTATACTGTTGTTGCCATTTAATCCTCCTAGGATCGTCTTAATTATTGTATCATATTCAAAATACAAGGGCAATAGAAAACCCCCCAATTTCTTGGGGGGCTCTATTAATTAAATTAATTAATTATGCTGATAGAACACGGTCTACGATGAAACCATATTCCTGACCTGCGTGTGTTGCGTCACCTGATGGTAGCAAGCGGAATGTTACTGGGAATGTTGATGCTGCGTTACGAGCCAAAGAGAACTGTGACTGTTGTACAGAAAGAACACGACGTGCATAGTATACACGCTCAGTCTTAGATTCTGCTACTGAAGTTGGTGCTTGACCAACTGCGATTAGCTGACGCTCTGTTGGTGCTTCACCAAGAGCTCCACCTGCGATACCTAGCTTCTTACCTGAAGCGGTAAGTGTTGATGATGACTGACCAAATACGGCTAGAACGTTCTCAAGAGTACCTTCTGCCATTTCTGTTGCGATCATAACTTCCATTGACTCCTTGAAAAGCTTTGCTGTATCAAGAAGCTGATCTACTGTAACTGAACCGTATGATGGGTTGTATGTTACCTGAAGACCGTTGTTTGTGTAACCTACGTTACGGTAAAATGCACCCTTTGTGTCAAGGGCTGGTGATACTGCAGCTGTTGCTGCTGTTGTTGTCTCAACAAGATTCAAAGAATCTGTGTATGATGTTTCTGCTTTAAATGCTGGGACTGTCTTATTCTTGTTTGCTGCAAATGCGTTTAGTACGCCTGCTGGTGCAGACTCTACGTAATCTGGGCTGGTGATGTCTGTTACTGAAAGAAACAGTGGAGACGCACCGACAAGAATATTTCTAGCATTACCAATATTTTGTGCCATGTTGTAAAACCTCCTGTTAAATAAATATATATATATTGACTTACTTTAAATCAAGCTGGCTAGGCTCATTTCCTCTTATGTCCAATTTTACTGGATTAACCCTTTAAAAGCAACTAGGCGAATCTACCCAGTCCGTCGGTGACCCTGGAGTACTTGACCTCTAGTATTACGTCTGATGACAAAAAGCCCTGAAGTTCAAGGGATGGGTCAATTGGAGAAGTTTCTGTAATATGAATGCTGTGGAAAATTAATTTGTTGGTGGTCTTTAAAGAATTGACATCTTTTGCAGATTCGTCCATTCTTCTAAACAGGTCAGTCATTAGGTTTCTTATCTCATATATCTCTGTTATATCTGTTGAGTATATGGTAAACAAAACCTTTTCGCAGCATATTAGCCAGTTCTCTTCATAGGACATTCCGATCTTGTCATATACGATATGCTTTTTACCGTTTAGGAATTGATCCATTTCTGGCAATTGCTGAACTGGAATAATAGGGACTATCTCAGATCCTAGATTATCTGAGTAGTAGTCGTCTGGATCAAATAGTCCAGTAAGTTTTAATTGGGTCCACAAGAACTTGCGAAGCTCAAACATTGCGTCTATTTTATAATCTGCTGTCATAGTGACCCTCCAAATGATGAGCTTAGTGCTGCATCTGCCTGCACTCTTATTTTACCAGCACTGAAGCTATACTGCACCTTTTTAATATTAGTTGGTACACTCAATGCTCTTGCTATCTTAGCATTAAATATTCTTTGAAACCCTGAAGACTTTATTGAGGAGTTTACTGGTTGCCCTCCAAAGAATCTTCCGTATGTGAGTGCAAATTGATTTGTTGCGGCCTTGCCTCCTGGCCTCTTTACTGTAACTGAAGTGCCTTTAGGCATAAAGACTGTTGCACCATCTAATTCAAATACTAAACGCTCTGCGGATCTTGGTCGAATTACTATGGGCATTCCTTCTTCCATTACAGAAGCTTTATTAGCAAATACATATCTATTCTTTTG
>Ga0255065_1000409_pt1 | contig 10534 bp, 10 predicted proteins | sample Colum_Cont_RepC__2_FD_188441 | JGI IMG/M metagenome (GOLD analysis project Ga0255065, IMG submission 188441) | Freshwater microbial communities from Columbia River, Oregon, United States - Colum_Cont_RepC_0h | ecosystem: Environmental > Aquatic > Freshwater > River | place: USA: Oregon...
TAAACTCATTCTTTAATATGTCTAGGTAGTATCCAGTCTCTGCCTTAGCCTCAACTGGTTCAAAATCTTTATGTCGTTCCATAAGAACGCCTGCTTCAGGAACTGCTTTAAACTTATAGTAGTATGACTTTAGGCTTTCCCATATATCTCTATGGGATGTAAACAGATCATCTACGTTATCTGCTAGCAGTGTGCTGATATCTTTATTCTTACATACAGCAGAGATTAATGTTGCTTCTGTATTCACTCTTCGCCCTCCACCATCTTCTTAGTCTCATTCAAAAGAATGCTACGGTTAAACTTGTCCTTCTTAATTTCTTTATTTAATGCATCAATTCTATCAAAGTTGTTATAGAAGAAATTTAATGGGTGCCCAGTCTTGTTGGTAGAAAAATAGTATATCAAAAGTTCTTGGGCACGTTGGAATCCAACACTCTCTATGACATCATTCATAGCCCACTTCTCTCTAAACTTGTTTACAGTAAGCGCCTTGTTATACTTCTCTTTGTATAGAGACAGGTAAAGTCCAATCAGTACGTATGGCTCTTTTTCATTTGCCACTCTTGAGCTCTTCTTCTACCTCACGAGTTTTTTGAATAAGCTTATCTTCGACAAACTTATAAACTCTTTCTGTTGCCGCATCAACACTTTCTCCAGAACGAAGATCGTCTTCAACGCCAACACCTATCTTAATGCTTTCATAGTTACCTAAATTACGTGTGAACGAGAGGTCCACCTTAACTCTAGTTGTCACTTGTGCTCCTTCATATGTCTAGATAAACTATCATGGGCGAATATGCCCCATCGCAATTCCCATTCTTTTCCACAAGTAGGACAAGTAACGCTTCTATTCATTACTCTGCCTTCCATACTGGTACGAATCCCGAGTCAGTCTTAGTATACAATATAATGTTGTGTTTGAAAAGACCCAGCAGTTCTGCTTTTGATGGCAAATTTTTAGAATGCCCTGAGTCTAATATAAACTCATGTAAGCCTAGAATATCTTTTTGGCTAAACATATACTTAGACCAATGTTTATTTTCTGGATCTCCAATAGGATATATCTTTGAAGGAGCTTTAATCTTTCCTTCTAAAATATAATCGTGAATAGTTACTGTGTGCTTATTTAAAAGCCCAGAGACATCTTTCATGGTGTAGGCGTTCTCCATATGTTTTTCAACTTGGGAATGCGAATACATTACTCTTTTGCGATCAGGGTAGCACCAAGCAACTAATTCATCCTTAGACCTTGATGATCTCAAAACCTTATGTATTTTATCGTTTAAGAAGAAATACCGTAGTTTTTTGCGTTTAGCGTCTCTCTTTTTTCTAGCCATTTCCCGAAAGCACTCGTCTCTTTATTAATCATATTTCTTTTCCCGCATAGAATGCAGAACAACTCTACGTGTAGTTTTTGTGAGAATACTCTGTCTACAAAAACCCTACCACCACATTTTCCGCACCACATTATAGTGTAATCAGCTTCCCGTCAACAACACATGAATAGTCTGGAGCAACATGTATCATGTTGATATGTGGATAATCATTAACTATATGTGCCACGGCAAAACCTTTTTGCCAGTCGTGGTGTTGCATGTACTTCATTCCTGGGCCCTTTTCATCACACATATGCCCTAGTTCGTAGCCTCGAAGTGTTTCACCTTCTCCGCCGTTTCTTAACTCATAAGTAACTAGGTGTGATGCAATTCTGTGTGAGTGACCTCTAATTAAAGATACCTGTAGGTCTTCCATGTCCTTGCGAACGGAACCAGTTGCTGCAATTGATAGTCCGTGGTGTACATGGATATCTCCGAATCGGCGCTTAGGTAGTTCGTTATAGTGAATATATTCATAGCCTAAAGAATCTAATCCCCAAAGGGCTTCTGGAGTGACCTCATTAATATAATCAGGAAGCTTTGCATCTACATAGTTAAAAATTCTAACATCGTGGTTTCCTAGTGCTGAAAATAGTTGCGCTTCTGGCAACATCTCTCTTGTCTTAGTATAAAAATCTCTTGCACCTTTTGCTTCATGGCGCATCATTGGAACAATAAGATCTCGACTGTCAGTCTTATGAAGGTTCAAGAACTCTGCTGAGCGTCCTTCTGTGTACTTGCTATAGCATGCTTGATCATCTGTATCACCAAGGTAGTCAACAACGTCAGGCTTAAACCACTTCATTACCTTAAACCAAAGGGCAATCATCTTGTCATCTTGATACGGGAATTGCTGGTCGGATGAGATCATCCATTTTAAATCGTTACTCATTGTCTACCTTAATATGTAAAAAAGTCACGGGTACGTGACTTTGTTGTTACAGTAATTGTAACATATTGGTTTATCTTGTCAATAGGTTATGCTTCGATTGCAAAGCAGTCAAACTCAATATCTGCATCAGTTTGTGCTGTTCCGCCAGGACCTCTTACTTTAAAGGTCATGCTTGTATTGCTAACATTTGTAATGATGGTTGTAAAATTAAGTTGAGAAGCTTTTAATGAGGCAGAGCTTCTGGCCTGAACCCAGCATCTGGGCGGGTTAGTAAATCCTGCTTTTGAAAAGTCCCAGGTTGCTCCTGATCCTCCAGCAGTTTTTGCTTTTATTTTAACTAATTTTGTTGTGCTATAAATAGTTTGAGATGCTGCATCTTTGCCATCCTTGCCGCCTGTCTGAGTTAAGTTTAAATTAAACTTAGCTGCAGTTGCTTTGTTTAATTCATTTAGATATAATATCATAAGTTACTGGATCTCCAGAGTTAACATTAGTTGATTTTAAAATTGCCATATCTTACCCCTTTGGTTGTTCCGATGGAACTTCCTGTGATTTATTTTTATCAGTCAGCTCTGTAATTTCAGCACGGAGAATTGCTATATGCGTCTCATATTGTGAGACTATCTCACCGATACGCTGTTGCAATGCTTGAACTACTAGTTCTACTTTTTCCATTATATACCCTTCAGTATGTTTATTTCTTGTTGTAATGATTCTACCATATCCGATAGTTCTTGTACAGCCTTTGTTAAAGGCGCTACAAATTGCTCGTATCTTAGACTTTGTATTGCTTCTGGATCCTCAATATTATCTGATACCCAGCCGCCAAAATCTTCGACTTCAAGCTCATCTAGTACTTGCTTTACTTCTTGAGCTAGAAAACCAGCGTGTCTTCTTTTTCCTGGAATAGAGATTGACTCGTATATATCATTTCCATCTTCATCTTTTCCACTAATTTTTTGGGTTTTTACGATATCTGTTTTTTCAACTGATACGCCATCTATGCCTATGTGCTTTACTTCTTTATCTACAAGAACTGGTTCTTTAGACCCTTCTATCCACCTGTATGTGACTGGACGTAGTTTATTTATAAAGTTTAGTCCTAGCTCTGAATCAGAAACATCTGTTTTTAATCTTGAATCAGAAGTAACAATTCCAGAGTTGTTTGAATATATTTGTCTCCATCTTTTATTTTGCTGAATTCCAGTGCTTGATAAAGACCATCCTCCAAGGTCATAAGTATTATCAGATCTTGGAGCCCAGTGACTATATACACCAAAACCTCCTGAAACTGCATATCCATTCATAAAAGAATCGCCTGTTGAAGTAATTTGATAAGTTGTTCCGTTAGCAAAATATGCGTCATCTTGCATATATAACCTATACCAAGAATATTGAGAGCTTCCTAAAGAAAATAGACCTTCGGTCCATGGGTAGCAAGTAGTTGTCCAGCCAGAGTCGTCCGTTGATCTGAATCCTAAAGCCTTTACTACAAGACTTGTTACTCCTATTCCATTTACTGATTTAGTTCCTGCTGTATCTATGTATCCCGTATCATTATTTACAAATAATCTTCCTTCAAATGTACCACCTGCTGCACTTAGATTTCCAGAAAAAGAAGCGCTGCCAGATGATGATATTGCAAAAGTTGTTTTTGTTCCATCGTAGGCTGTTAGTCCTGCTGAGTTTAATAAAACATATGACCCTGTAGATGGAGCCGATTCATTTGTAGTTGATATCTTAAATGTACCTGGGGTTATAAAAATTCCATTAGATGTAATATTTGTAATCTGACCATCGGCTGCTGCTATTGCATACCCACCTGCACTTAATTTTGAGCTAAGCGCAACTGTAGTTGCATATTTACCATTAGTTTTTTCTGTCCAGTTATATCCTGCTGAATTTGCTGTCCATATAGAGTTATTGTCTCCGCCATTTATCCAAAGGTCTCCTGCTTTATTTGCATATGGCTGAGTGCTATCTGTAGTAACAAATGTTGTGTTCTTGGTTGCTACACTTGAATCTAAAGTAGATACATTTACATAATTACCTTCAACATTTTGAAGCCTGCTATTTATTCCAGTAGTAACGGATGTTAGTGTATAGTTCCCAAGCGCTCCTGTAGTTGCGTATCCATCGATTGTAGATCCCGCTCCTAAACCTATTACTGCTCCTTCAGCATACAGAATACCTTCTTTTGAAACTCTAAACTTAGCAGTTGAAGAGCTGTTGCTTCCAACCCACAATCTAAAATCATCGGTTGCGCTAAGTCTGACTATTGGATAGATTGATCCTACTTGATTTCCTAGCGTGATGTTTCCATCATTTTCAATTTTAGTATTGCTTGATGAGAATCCTGTTGTTGCAAGTGTCCATCCGCCAACTGTACCTAAATTGGCATTTAATCTACCTGTTGATTGAACTAAAGAAAATGTTTGACCCGTTGCATTGTCCGTGCTTGTAGCATCATATGCAAATATACCCTCGCTACTAAATCTTACTCTTGCCCCCGATGTTGGATTAGCGCCTGCAAAAAGAGTACCACTTGTAGTTGCCCCAGCTGGGATCGCTAGCTGGACATTACCTGTAAACTTGCCGCCTGTAGCATTTACACTTCCAGTTAGATACAGGTTTGTTCCATTCCAGTACATAAACTCTGTTGGGTTTCCAACTCTAAACTGACCAGTGGTAAGCCAAAAGTTATTACCTACGTTGGTAGTTGATTTATTTAATACAATTCCATGATAGGTTCCTGCAGTTAATGTTGGGCTTACAATAGGATCTGTATTTAAATTAATACTTTGAGATATGCCTGTTCCTATTTTAAATAGATCTTGCGATGCCCCACCTATTGCTATAAAAGATCTAAGTCTTGCTAATGCACCTGCCGCTGTTCCATCTGCATCAAAAGCAATAAATGTTCCACTTGCAGCACCTGTCCAACTTACGACATCGTATGGTGTTGTTGATGCAACTTGATAATAATATGTTGTGTTTGGAATTAATCCTGTTGCGGTAAAAGAGGTTGTTGTTATTCCGCTTACTGATGCGTATTCCCATAAAGGGTTTGTTACTGTTGCTGGATTATCTGTTGACCATCTTATTGCATATCCCGCCGTTTTAACATTTGTAGATTGCGCCCAGCTAATTGTTGAAACAAGACTAAATCCGCTTAAATCTTTAGGATCAATAGAAGCGGATGCAGAAGAACTAGCTGGGTTTTCAACAGTATATGTTGTATCAACATCTGCACTAAAAGGTGTTACTGGTCCAGCAGTGGCTTCTGATATATTTAAGTCATCCCATTTATCTCTGGATCTAACCTTCACCCATCTTGGCGCAAATGCGTTTGGCCCTGTTGTAAGAATTGAAACGTTAGTAGATGTTCCTGTATAAACAATAGTTTGTATAGCAAAATTACTGGTAAGGCTTTCAAATATAACAACATCTTCTTGTTCACTTAAAGGGTCAAGATCAAACTTAACTCCGTAAGATTGTGATCCTGGAGTTAATGTTAAATTTTTTACAGCCTTAGTTAAATTTGGAATAGTAAAAGTTTCTTTCCAAACTGGGGACCTATCACTTTCTTTTATTTCTTTTGTCTCTGGGTCTTCGTGTAAATATGTAAAGAAGAATTTGTATTGTTTATTTTTTATAAGAGGAATCTTTATTTTTTTTGTATAAGAATCTTTTGAGCCTACGGCAGCAGAGGCAGCAGCTGCTGTAGGTGTTATTTCTAAATCAGGTGGTAATCTATAACCAACTTCATCTCTATCGTAAGCACCCATTAAAAATCTAACCCAATTCTATATTCAATAACCATTTGTTTTCCAAGGGTCTTTACAATAGGAGTAGTTAAAACCGATCTACTAATAAGACCGTAGTCTGTTCTAAATGCATCTTCGTCATTAATTCTTAATCCATCAAACAAAACTGTTGTTGCTCCCGATGATTTTGCTTTTACGCCTACTCCAATTTTAACAATAGAAGTCTGATCTGGAAGGCCAGATCCGTAGCCGCTGCTGTAAAGATTGTTTAAAGTTAATGATTTAATCTTGTCTCCTGTTGATACGTCTCCTGCATATCTAATCTCATAGTAGTTATTGTTTGAGTCATACATTCTTACAAATACGTAATCTAAGTTTAAATCAGATTGACGATATGCAATTGTTAGGCTATCTAGTGCGCTGTATCCAGATACGTCTATATTAAAATTGTTAAAATATTGTTTTACTCCAGAGGCCAGTGCACTCATAGACAAATAATAAGTTCCAATTTTAGGAGTTGGTGTTGTTAATACAGTAGGGTACAGCCCACCTGAATCTACCCAGCTTTGATTATCTTCAAAAGTAGAAATAGAATTACTTGCGTAGTCTGTGCTTGACAAAGATACAGTTGGGAAAAGACCTAATTCATTAATAACTCCTACAACATCTACTGGTATTGTTGTCTTGTAAACTACACCATATGTGCTAACTCCCGTTACTGAGCTAGTTTGTATGTCAATGCTACTCATTGTTACTGGAGATCTATAAAATTCAAATCCCAGTTGTGTGTCATTTACTGATGCCGCAGTGGAACCTATACCAATTGCAATATCTTTTAAATTTGTATTTGATTGGCCAGCCAGATACTGTGTTAAATATCTTTTACCAAATTTAGTTATTAGGTTTTTATTACGGCATATCTCTTTGCCGTCTTCGTAAAGGATATATTCTCCACCTAGGTTTAGTTTATTGTCCATAAATCTCTGCCCCCACTACTGTTTCTCCGCCGCTATTTTTAACATTAAATACAAACTCAACATATTGATTTTTGTTTTTGTCTGTAACCATGGTCTTGCTTACAAGGGTTATATCAGACAAAGATGGTGCCTTTAGACCATCGCCTGGTTCTCCTGGCTCGTCTTCGCCAGGATCTTCTGGATCTGTTCCTGGGTCTTCTCCAGTAGGGTCTGCGATACCAGTAAGCGTGTCTTTACCAACAATAGCATAATAGTCTGGCTTAAGAGTTTTAATTAAAGGGTCTCCTTCAAAAAGCAAAAGCTTTTTTACTTTTGCCGTTGAGGACGCTGGGTTTTTAATATTACTCATATTTACATTCTACCATTTCTCATGTATAAATTGACCTACAGGCTATGTTTGTTGTAGGCGGAGAATCCTTATCGTAGGTACTATCAATAGACAGAACAACAAATTTATTAGACTGAAACCCTGCTGGTATTGTTGAATTTTCAGAAGAATATAGGCCGTTATCTGGGTAAGAAATTTCCACAATATCTCCTATTTGTATTAGGGGATTAAAAAATGTTTCTAGTGTGACAACCTTTTGCTGCTTAGACCACTGCTTTGTCATAAACTTAGATAGCTCAATTGCTTCTGACTCCCTCTGAATCCATGTGGAGTCAAAGCCTACAATTTCCTTTTTTTCTTCATCTGTAAGTGCTGGGTCAATATATTCAAACGGATCTGAAGGCACGATATAGTTGCCAACCACGACAAACTGTTTCTCTTCGCTATTGGCAAGATCCGTAAATGTTCCAGTGTTGTTTATTACATAGATGTCCATTCCAAAAGAATCTATCGAGGTTCCAGCAATTGTTACATCTGAATTATTTACTAGGCTTGGGTAAAGAGGAAAACCTGGAGTTGTGTACCTAGCTGTAATTTTTTTAAGTTCTCTTGCAACTGGACCAAACTCTCTGACCCAAGAGGTGCTTTCGGTTTGACCCTTTTGATTAAAAATAAACTCTCCAAATGTTTTAATGATTGTAGACTCTCCTCCCATAAATCCTTTGTAAGGATTATATTTTTTATCAGCAGTAAAGTCTGATTCATCAATAGCAGAAGCATATACATAATCAAATGCTGATACTCCTTGAAGGGAAGCAATTCCAATTTTTTCTGTAATTGTTATTGGAGACTGGTCTACAACAACAAACTCTTTATTGTTAATGGATATTCTTAAAGTTAAAACTTTGGAGGACCCTCCTGTAGGTACAGAATAATTTGCACGGATATCTATTCTATAAAGTCTTCCACCGCTTATTCCTGTTAATATGCTACCGTCTTCTTCTTTTTGTGAGTCAGTCATCTTAACAAGTTTTCCGTCTACAATTTTGTAAAAGGAAAGTTCTCTGAATCCTTTATCTGCACTTGTGTTTTGGGTTGTTGCTACTGATAAAAAATAACCACTTTTGTTAGTTGAGTTTAATGAAAATGCTATACCCGAAATTGTTCTTTGCTCTCCCGTGGCTTCGCCTTTTGAATTCTTTAACAATGGGAAATACATATTTGTTCCAATCGAAAAGTTTTCCCCTTTAAGATATTTAGCCGTATCTGTTGTTACAAGAGTATATATCTTGTTTGGAACAGGCTCCTTTATGGTTGGGTCTGCTGTACTATCTTTTAATGTTCCCAGCGGGGCAAAAATTGTCATCATTGACCTAGGGACGGCACTAAATAAATTATATGGGTTTGCTAAGTCTTTACCGTTCTCATCTTTAATAGCAACTTCTTTTAAAGTAAATGCTGATTCAGTATTGTCAGGAGTAAGGTTTCCAGTTTCTGAGTTCCATTTTTGTCCTGTCCACTCTGTTCTTAGGGAATCAATGTTTGCGCTATGTGTTAAATCTGCATCGGCAGTTACTGCATTAAAAACATTTCTTTCTTTAATTCTATACTCGCCTGTTGGCCTAAAGGTGTTAGGCTTAGCAAGACCTAAGTTAGACTGTATGTCTGATTCATTCTTTATCCACTTATACGCAACGGCTGGGCTTCCTGAAGCTGGCTCGTAGACAAACTTAATAGCGTCATACTCAATAATTTCTTTTCCTAAAACTAAATAGCCTGCGTAGGAATAAAACTGTTGTGCGGCTCCTGAAATTTCTACTGGCCTTAATTTAATTACTCCTTTTGGTGCATCTGTTTCTGCTGTAGCAACCTTTGGCAAATCAGCCATCAATGCTGCCGATCCAAGTGTGACTACTGGAGAAGTGTATAGGTTGTCAGCATCTCCATCGTAGTTAGATGTAAGTTGTGGGCTATACATAACTTTAATAGCTTTTACTGATGGAACATTTTCAATTGATATTCCTGATATGTTTGCTAGCTTTCCATCTGCTGTATTGCTATATCTAAAAGAAGCGTCTGGGTTTTTTGCTGTATTAAATATGTATCCTCTTGGATAAAACTGCAGAACATCGTTGTTGTCAAAAACAGCAATCATCTGAGTGTCTTTGCATAAATCTTGTATGTGCTGCCAAACTGTTTTCTGAGGATCGGTATACCAGTAGTACGGAGCAACTATAGAAGTATCTGTATCTACTAGATTAAATTTATAATTGGAAAATCCAACTGAATCTAACAGTCTTCTGATTATAGCAACTGTGGACATGTCCTTTGTTACAATATCTGGTGGCTTAATATACTGAAGTTCTCTTGCACCATCTAGTGCATTAATAGAAACTTCTCCAAATTCATCTACCTCATAAGAGTCAAGATAAAAAACACCTAGATTAATTTTTTCTGATTCAACTACAACGTGTGGACGAATTGTAATATTTTCATAAAGGCTTAATTTATTTTTATTAAAAGCGTTAGTCTTATCATAATTGTCATACGACTTATCGTATGCATTTAAACTAAGTCTTAAATAGTTTGCTGTTACATCTCCAACTGGTACTAGTCCATTAATTGAGTCTGATGAGTTCTGAGATATATCAAATGATTGAAGAATGTCTGTTACATCCTTTACTAGTCTTGCTGATATTTCAATTATTCCTAGGTACCCGCCCGCAGTACTTATAGTATTAATTTGTAATTTTAATCCGCTTAGGTCTACTCCTGTAGAAACGGTTGCAGGTTCTACGTCTACCCAAGCCGATCCGTTGTAGTATAAGTTTACTATTCCGTTATCTGGACAAGTTGTTCCTGTATATATTGTAGACTCTACTCCAGATAGACTTAAAAGTTTTACGTTCCAGGATGTAGGTTTGGAGTGAGATGTTTCAAACTTAAGAACAATTTTATTTGCTGCAGCAGTTTTTACTGCTGGGTATGAAACAGTTAATATACAATTTGTTAAAGAGGTACTTCCGCTTGCTGCCTTGGGGGTTACCCAATATTTATAAGCAGTTTTTATTCCAGAGAAATATAGTCTTTTATTTAATTCCTTTGCCGCCGCATATGTTTTACCATCTGCTGATCCACTAGCAGCAAGTGTCGTGCTAAGGCTTGGGTCTGCTGCAATCATATATTGAATCCCA
>Ga0255065_1000420_pt1 | contig 10434 bp, 11 predicted proteins | sample Colum_Cont_RepC__2_FD_188441 | JGI IMG/M metagenome (GOLD analysis project Ga0255065, IMG submission 188441) | Freshwater microbial communities from Columbia River, Oregon, United States - Colum_Cont_RepC_0h | ecosystem: Environmental > Aquatic > Freshwater > River | place: USA: Oregon...
TTATTCGAACTTTCTCGTTTGTGCATAGATCCAGAAGTTCAAAAAGAAGAATATAATATCACTTCATGGTTTGTCAGTCGTTGTATCAAGAGGTTTAGAAAAGATGCCACAGTTTCTGCTATTCTTAGTTACGCTGATGCTGATCACCACAATGGAACTATATACAGAGCTTGTAATTTTAAGTATTACGGTTTAACAGATCCCAAAAAAGACTTTTATTATACTGATGGAACCAAACATTCTAGAGGTAGTACAAAAGGTTCTGATGGTGAGTGGAGGGATCGCTCTCGTAAACATCGGTATCTTATGGTTTTTGAAAAAGAGTTGAAAGAAAGGCTTGCCTGGAAAGAAGTTAAGTGGTAATATAATACCTGGTGATACTAAGGCACCAGCGACAAAACCCTTCCGTGTGAACTTTAAAACCTCCCCAAAGTGGGAGGTTTTTTAGTGTCTAAATATAAAAAGAATAGATTTGTCACTGTAGGATAGCAAAATGCCCCTAAGTAGATTAGAGAATTTCCTTAAGAATGCGGAAGGTAATATTCTTTATGTAAACCCTTCAGATTTTGATGCTACTGATAGTATTGAGAATAGAGGTAACTCATTAACAAGACCTTTTAGAACTATTCAAAGAGCGGTAATTGAAGCATCAAGATTTTCATATGTACAAGGAAGAAACAACGATAAGATTGACACAACAACTATTTTAGTATATCCAGGTGTTCATTATATTGATAATAGACCTGGACATTCCATTACAAATCAAGGTGGAACAGCAGAATTTAAAAGATATGTAAACGGCATTTGGACTACTACTGGGGCAACTCTAACAGAATTTACAGAAAATTCAAATTTTGATATCTTTGACGAAGATAACGATTTACATAAGTATAACTCAATTCATGGTGGTGTAATTCTACCTAGAGGTACTTCTATCGTTGGTTTGGATCTTAGAAAGACTAAGATTCGTCCAATGTATGTACCGGATCCACTGAACGATAATGTAGAAAGTTCTGCTATTTTTAGAGTGACTGGTACTTGTTACTTCACCTCATTTACGATTTTTGACGCAGATCCACAAAGAGCATGTTATAAAGATTCAACTGGAAGAAAAGTTGTTCCAAACTATTCTCACCACAAACTAACCGGATTTGAGTATGCTGATGGTGTAAATGAAGCTTTCTTAGGATCTGAACCATCAGGTCTTACAGATCTTGAAATGTTTTATTACAAGGTAACTTATGCTTATGGCGATACTTCTGGAAGAGGTATTCCAAACTATCCTGTAAATAATGTTTCAGACTTTGAACCTTCTGTAGATGAGTTTAGAATTGTTGGAGATCTTCGTGCAGATCCTATTGGTATTACAAGTATTAGGGCAGGTAACGGGGTTGTACCAACCACCACAATCACTGCAACTACATTAACCCCACACGGTTTATATAAAGATACTCCAGTTCTTGTTAGTGGTATTACGACTAGTGTTGATGAATATAACGGATCATTCCTAGTCAGTGATGTACTTAGTGATACTCAATTCCAATATATTGCTCCATCTACTCCAGTAATAGCTCTACCATTATCAACACAAATTTTAAATGCAAGAACGATTGTAGAATCTGATAGTGTTTCATCAGCTTCTCCATATATCTTTGCATGTACATTAAGATCCGTATACGGTATGAACGGACTTCATGCCGATGGAAGTAAAGCAACTGGATTTAAATCCATGTTGACTGCCCAGTTCACTGGTATTTCCCTACAAAAAGATGATAATGCTTTCATCCTCTATGATCAATCCACAGGAATTTATAATGATAATTTAACTGTATCAGAGTCACAAAAACCTTTACATACAAACTCCCGATCAATCTATAAGCCAGATTGGGAAAACACACACATGAAGTGTAGTAATAATTCTATCATTCAGTGTGTTTCGATCTTTGCTATTGGTTATGCAAAACATTTCGTTGCTGAATCTGGTGGTGACCAATCAATTACAAACTCCAACTCAAACTTTGGTGCGGTATCTTTAGAATCTGTTGGATTTAGACCAGAATCATTTGATAGAGATGATGTTGGTTATATTACTCATGTTATTCCGCCTAGAGAATTAATTTTCAGAGAAACTAATGTAACTTGGTTACCATTAGATGTATCTAAGATTATCTCTGCAGCAACTACTTCTCGTCTTTATCTTGCTGGATATGAAAGCAAGACTGTTCCACCCCCTTCTCAAATTGACTCTTATAGAGTTGGAGCTAAAGAAGGAGAAGAACTAAATTTAAACATCATTCTAGGCGCTCAACAGAGTAACTTTAAGGCTCCTATTTTAATGCAAGTTCCAAGTGGAATTGGAACCTCATCCAAAAAAACCTTCGTTGTTGGTAGATCTTCCGGAATTAACAGTATTACTTCAAATATTTTAACTTTAACTTCAAACCATACACTTTATAATGGTGAAAAAGTAAGAGTTATAAGTGATAATGGAGATCTTCCAGAAAGTTTATCCGCAGATAAAGTTTATTATGCTTACACTTCTGGATTAAGTGCTAATCAAATTAGGTTAGCATCTACACTTAATGATTCTAGTTCTGGAAATACTATTACTGGAATTTCAAACGGTGGAGGGAGATTAGAAGTAATTAGTTTTGTTGCAGACAAATCTCCCGGAGATGCTGGGCATCCAATTCAATATGATGACACTCAAAAACAGTGGTATCTTCAAACTTCTCCCATTTCTATACAAAATACCATCTATGATGGAATTGTAGGTATCGGAACAACTTTACTCGGAAATCAAACTGGATCTACATTTATTACCAGAAGAGTTGATAACAGAGGCTTGGATGATAGAGTTTATAAATTGCGTTATGTCATTCCAAAAGAATTTGTAAATGCTCGTCCACCCACTGATGGATTCATTCTTCAAGAATCAAAAACAACTGGAATTACCAGTGCATCTTTCTTATTGTCTCAACTATCTGATGTAATTCAGTTAAGAAATCCAAAAATTATTACAAATGTTTCTTATGTTGGTGGAACTGCAAACATAAAAACTGAGTTACCTCACCATCTCCAAATAGGCGATACTGTAAAAATATCTAATGTAGTAAGTTCAAATAGTGCAGTAGAATCATACAATGGATCTTTTGTAGTTCAAACAGTAGCAACTCCTAGAGAGTTTTCTGTAACGGGATTTAGTTCAAACCCAGGAGCATTTTTAAATCAAGTAAACCAAAGATCCACTCAACAACAAATTGAAGCTCTACCAACAATCCAAAAAGAAAAAACCAGAGATACTGTATTCATCTATAGAAGTACAGAAATTAAACCTCTGATTCCTGGTGCTGGTGGACAGGATGGAATCTATAACATCACCGTTCTATCTGGCAGTATTAGACCAAATAAATCAATTGGATTTGGTCTAAGTGAAAGAAACTTCAATCAAGATGTAAAGAACTTATATCCACAAGTAGATAGAGATAACTATAATTCAGATCCATTACCAGCCATAAGTTATGCTGAATTATCTCCTCTCGGTATTGTTAGAACAAGTGATAAGAAGAGTTCTGTAACTAAAGAAGCACTGAACTACTTCTTTGAAAATAATAGAGTAGGATATGCAATTACTGGAGCAATAGTTACTGGTGCCGGCAACACTACTGTTACCCTATTCACTGATATTGACCACAATTTAAACTCCGTAAAGTCTGTAACACTACTTAACTCTGGTCTTGGATATAATAATAATGCTGGAGTTACAAGTACGATTTACTCTTCAGAGTTACTCAATGCATCTTTACCTGGAAAAAATGCTTCAGCAAAAGTAGTTGTTTCCGCAGGAAATACAATTTCCACAGTTGAGATTGTTGATGGTGGTAGTGCATATGCTATTGGAAATACTATGTCGGTATCTCCAGATCCTGCTGGACCTCCACTAAGTTATGCTTTTGTTCAGGTCACATCAATTAATAATAATATCGGTGACGCTTTAGATTTAAATGGTTTCATGGAATCATCTATGAATGGAACATTCAAGATTGTTGATGTTCCTTCATCTAGAAGTGTTTCCGTATTGGTTGAAGAAGGTGTGCCATCAACGAATTTCAGAACTAGAAACGATGATAGACTGCCTATTGCATACTTAGCAGCGAAAGGAGTTGGTGTAACAACAATTACACATAATAAAGCCGCTGGTATTGCAACTGCAATTTGTTCAGAAGGTCATGGACTACTTTCTGGAAATTCCTTCAAACTTGTGGGAATTGGAAATACATATTTTTCCAAGAAATTTATTGTTAATGAGACACTCGGAATTACATCTTTCTCATTCTTTACTGGAATTACTACTGTTACACAAACTTGGAATTTAACTGGAGTAACTGTCCAAAAGTCTGCTGTTTCTGCGAACGGAAGAGCTTTAGGTTTAGGTGAAGAAAATCTTGGAGGAAGAGGAAATCTACTATATGTTGGAGTTACAACTACCCTTGTAAATTCTATTACTTCTACAGATACATCTATTGTTTTAACAAGTGCAAATGGATTTAAAAAAGGAGATTATATTGTCATAAATGCGGAAATCATTCGTCTTGTAAGTGACGCTGCATCAAATGTATTTTCTGTCATAAGAGGCCAGTTTTCAACTACTGCTTCTGCAAATGATGCTGGCGCAGTAGTTAGAAAGATTCGTATTCTCCCAATGGAGATTCGTAGACCATCTATCCTTCGTGCTTCTGGACATACATTTGAATATCTTGGTTATGGTCCTGGTAACTATTCTACTGGATTACCTGTAAAACAAGATAGAATTTTAAGCAATGAAGAAGTATTAGTTTCTCAGGCTAGAGAACAGGATGGTGGTACTGTTGTTTATACTGGTATGAACGACAGAGGTGAGTTCTACTCTGGTGCAACTAAGATCAATGGTGCTACTGGTGAAGAAGAGACCATTGATGCTCCTGTTGTTACATTCTTCGGAGATGAAGGAGACACAGTTGAAAGAAGGAACAGTGGTGTCTTTGATGACTTAGTTATTAAAGAAAGACTCACGGTTGAAGGTGGAGAAAACAACAATCAAACATCACAGTTCTATGGTCCAGTAAACTTCACACAAAAACTCACAAGTACTGCTGATGCTGGACTAGAAACTAGAGATCTTTACATTAAGGGTGTCGCATCTCAACCAAAACTTCTCACGGTTGGTATTGCAACTCCTACAGAGGCTAAGAGATCTGGTGACATTTCATTCCTAGCGACTCCAGATCCAGGTGGATTTATTGGACATGTTTATGCTGATGGTGATTGGCGTCGTTGGGGAATGATTTCTCAAGACAAAGATAGAGATTACTTAAAATTAGATCAAATTGCTGTAGGATCTAGTTCTGGTATTTACAACTTCAGTGATGCAGTTGAAGTCAATGGAACAGTAAAAGTTAAGAACCTTTATGTTGGTGGTGCAGTTACATTTGCTGGTGCTCAGGCGATTGGCAATGCTGCTTTTGATGTAATTGATTTAAACCAAACCATTGTCTTTGCTGGAGTTGGAACAAACTATACGATTAAAACAACAAATGCAAACACTATTGCACAATTCCAAAACTTAGAAGTTACCGGAACTGCTGCAACATTCACAACTGCAAGAGTAACCTTTGGAGAATCGTTCAACTCTACTTTCAGTGGAGTATCTACTGTTGCTGGAACTTTAGTTGTCAATAACTTGGTTGCAAACACTGGAGTTATCACAGCAGCAAACATGATTGTCAACAATCTAAATGCTGGAAGACTCTCAGTATCCACAGAAGCTTACATCACTTCTGGTATTATTACCGCAATTCGTACTCAGTATATTGGTGGTCTTGGAAATGTTGGAGTTGGCCAAACAATTGGCCAAATCATGCTCAATGTTGGTATCATTACCTCATTGACTGGTACGGCTTGCACAATTACAACAATTAATGGTACGGATGCATTTATTACAGGAGTCAGAGCAAATACATCCCTTGCAACTCCTCTTGCTGCAATTAACACTGGTATTATTACCAACTTTAGAAGTACAAATGCTGGTATTACCAGTGCATATGTAAATACTGGAATTGTAACCACTCTCATTGTTCCTTCTACCGGATATTTGGGTGCTGTAGGTGATGGTTGGTTTGGTTCTCCAGTTGCTTATGTAAATACTGGATTTACAACTAATTCTGTTGTTACTAATTACATAAGCGCACCAACTGGTTATATTAACAGTGGTATTATTACAACTCTAAACGGAAATCCATCAGGTGCAACTGGGGGAACTCTGAAATATCTCAATGCTCAAGTTGGCGCAAGTTTGTGGTTGAGTGGAACTGGAGCTAATGAAGGAATATATGCAAATGCAGGTATTATCACTAACTTTGGACAATCAAGTAAACTAACCTTCATTCATTGCGGTGATGGTGCAACAGGAAATCCAGTTGGTGTTATTACTGCTGCTCTATTCAGATCAGCTGTTCCTACTGGAACCGCTCCGATTACTGTAGTATCTACAACACTATGTACTAACTTAAACGCAGACCTTCTGGATGGAAGAAATAGTACGGGATTCCTTAGAGGAGCCACTAATGTATGGCAACAAAGTGATGAACCTGCAAATAGATTGTACTTCACTAATGCTGGTAAAACTATTTTTGGATCTCCAGCTAGTGGTTATGAATTTAGAGGAAGTTCTGACACAGCAATTTTCACAATAGACAATGTTGGAAATATTGCTGCTGGTGGAGAAGTAACCGCAAACTCTGATGAAAGAATCAAAACTAACATCAAGACTATTGAAAATGCTCTAGACAAGGTTACTCAACTTCGCGGTGTTGAATATGATCGTACTGATATTGAAGCGCATCAAATTGGTGTTATCGCACAAGAAGTAGAAAAAGTCCTTCCAGATGTTGTTCATACTAAAGAAGATGGTATGAAGTCAGTTGCTTATGGAAACATCGTTGCTGTTCTAATTGAATCCATTAAGGAACTCAAAGGCGAAATTTCCGAACTTCGTGCAGAACTTGACGAATTAAAGGGTACTAAATAAGATTGTTAGAGTTCACCTTTACTGAAATTTATGGCTGACGATTCACTGAAAAGAGATGATATGGCATCACAACTTGTAAAACAAGCTGATGTACTTAGAAATGAGCTAATGGAACTTGAAAAACAGTTCAATATCAAGAAAGAACAGTTCCTTAAAATCCAAGGGGCATTAGAAGCTCTCAATGCTTTAGGAACAGAAATTCCAGCTCCACCTTCAGAAGAAGCTAAAGACTGATCTTTAACTTCCACAGAGTTATTATAAAAAGAATTAAGGGGCTTTGTCAAGATTGACAATTCCCCTTTTTTTGTTTATAGTTAAATTATTTGTTTTAATATGACTGATCCTACCCCAGATTTTATAGATCCAAAAAAATATCCAGATTTTTGGGAACAGATGAAACATTTTAAGGAATTTGCTGAATCTGTTGGTCAAAATATTGTTGCAGGAGATGGAATTTTTGTTTCAGATGAGAAACACAAAAAAAGAGAAGAAACTTGCAACGATTGTTCTCAATTTAATAGAGATTCCAAAAGATGTTATCTTTGTGGATGTTACATGCAGATGAAATGGAAATTTGAATCTTCGGAGTGCCCGATGTCTTTATGGTAACGCTTGACAAGTCACTAAATACCTGTTATCGTGGCGTCAAACACCTCAGACCAATGAAGAAACTTCTTCTACTTCCACTAGTTGCATCCCTGTTTTCAGTGCCAGTACAGGCTCAACAGATAAATGATTATCAGATCTGCACAAAGTATCGTGAGGTTTATAATCCTGGATATTACGATAGGTACGGTAATTATGTACAAGGAAATGTTTCTACTCAGTCATACCAAGTACCTTGTGGAAATGGACCCATCAATTATCAGCCACGCGGAAATGGCTATTATGGGAATAATTATTATGGTCGCGGTTATTGTAATCCTACGCAGAGCGCACTAGGAGCACTTCTGGGAGGCGGTGTGGGTGCTGCACTATCTAGAGGTGATGGGCGCTACTGGGCGGTGCCTGTAGGTGCCGCAGTGGGTGGTGCGGTGTTTGGATGTAACTAACATGAATCTCTTCAACTATAAACATCGTGAAGACTTTGGAGATGAGTGGTATATTCAACTTCTGAATACTGGAAAACATGTTCCAAAATTTATGAAGAACTGGTCACTTCTACAAGCATCAGTCAGTTGGAATGACTATCCTGGATGGCCTTATCTTCAAATTACATTTGGATCTAATGGTCTTTTCAGTATTCTATTTTGGGCATATAAGTTTGGTTTAGATATTGATATTCTCTCCCGCACTTGGAGGTGGGATCACTTGGAGACATTAGATGAGCAAGAAATTGAATTGGTTTGAGTATTATTTCGGGCATTGTTTCCAGACAGGTTGGAGAGAAATCTGGAATAACTTTAAGATGTGGAGAGACCTCATTAGTGGAAACTACAAGGATTATGCTCTACTGAAAACTGATGATCCTTATGAGGAATGTTATCAGTGGTTCTGGACGAGTATCAACCTAGATGAAACTTATCCCAAAGAGTTTCTTGAGTATCTGATGGAAATGTGTGATAGGATTGATAGAGGAGAAGAGAAAGTATATCCTCTTGATGAAGGTTTCTTTGATAGATTGAAACAGCTTACTGATGGTGTTGATGTAGATTTGTTTGATGACGAAGATGATGAAGACACTTGAGGAGCTGTCCACTGACCCTTGACTTTCGTGGTCAGGGGTCTTACCATAGCCATATAAATCTCCAGATTCATGACCTACACTGCAAAAGTTACTCTGAAGTTTGATTCTTTTTGGGAACCTACTCGTGGAATCTATGATGAAGAAATGATTCCCGAACAACACATTACTGTTGAAGCTCCTGTAGAAGATCTTAACTCTATCCAACTCTTCCGTTTGTGGGAAAGTTTCATGCAGTCTATGGGTCACAATGAATTTGGGATTATGAAAGGTGCATGTCATGTTGCATTTAATGAAATGCGTAGTGAAGAATCCATGCGTAAGATTGCTGATGAGTTTGATCTGAAACTTTCTGAGGATGTTGCAAAGGAATTGGTTGAACAGGAAAAAGAAATTCTCAAACTTAAATTTGAGATCAGTGATTTGAAAGCCAAACTCTCTCGTCTTGAACAACCTGAAAATCCTCAATATACTGATGAGGAGATGGATGCTATGTCTTTTCAGGAGTGGAATAATGTAATTCCTGGTAGTTATGCTGCTGTTGAACAAGGATGTAAGTGTCCTGTAATGGATAATGAAGAAATGCCTGATGATAAAAAGTGGGTGAATGCTGATTGCCCTCTTCATGGTCGTAAAACCACTGCATGATGATGAGAACTGATCAAGAAATCCTTGATAATGCCGCACTCAAGGTATCACAAATCCTCCGAATCTCTGTAGGAGAGATTGATAAAACTAAATTCGTGTATTTGTATACCCTACTCTACACCATGATGGGTCAGGGCCCAGATGGAAATCATTGTGAGGAAGGTGATCTAAACATGAGACACTGGTTGAATACTCATAACAGCCACTTGGGATTTTGTCCTGCAGCCCGCTTGACGGATGAGGGTTCTATGGGTAAGATAATCTCATATCTTGAGAGTTTCCTATGAAACCCAACTTCCGTAAAGTCCTAGAGATGGCACTTGAAGAAGGTGTCCGTTTCGGTTATCATCGGGCCCATAAACATGTAGAGAATCCACACGAAGATGCAGTGGTTGATTGCGTAGTAGATGGTGCAATGAACTCTATCTACGAATGGTTTGAATTTGAGGAGAATCATGTCTCTGATTGATACCCTTGAATACTTCATTGATGATACTCAGGCCCGTCTCTCTGATATTGAATGGGAGATTCGTGAAGAAACAAACTACGATGATGAAGGACACCAGGAGCGAATGGATGACTTTTGTGAAGAGTATGATGAGATTGATGCGCGACTACAAGATTTAGAAAAGATCAAAACTATTGTAGAGCACTTGGAGCAAAACAAATGAGATTTCGTAACATTGAGTTTCGTTGGAGCACCTGCAACAACAAGTATGAACTCGTCAGGTGGTATCAATCTAATGGTTCAGGACAAGAGAACTGTTATGTGATTGCTTTCTTTGATAAAGGCAAAGAGTGTTATGATATGAGAACCATCGGTGATAGGTTCTTTGAGGATAAAGATGCTTGGGTTGTGGGTAAGTATGGTCTGGAGTTTCTAAATGAAGTCTTTGAGATTGAAAGGATTGAAGAGGAACTGAAATGACTGAATTCTATGTGATTATGTTGAAGAGGCAGGATGGTAAGGTCTATGCTGATTTACACAAGACCAATCAAGTCATTTACCTTACAATAGAAGATGCCTATGAGGAAT
>Ga0255065_1000421_pt1 | contig 10419 bp, 4 predicted proteins | sample Colum_Cont_RepC__2_FD_188441 | JGI IMG/M metagenome (GOLD analysis project Ga0255065, IMG submission 188441) | Freshwater microbial communities from Columbia River, Oregon, United States - Colum_Cont_RepC_0h | ecosystem: Environmental > Aquatic > Freshwater > River | place: USA: Oregon...
GCTGACGCCGTCCTTACCGCCGAAATCATGGTCGAAGCCGACGCGCACGAAAGGCGTCACGGAGCCTTCGGTGAGAGCGAACGCCTTGGCCAGTTCGACGGAAGCCGAGGCCGTGTTCGCGTTGAGTTCCTGAGCCGAGTAGGCGATGCCGCCGATGCCCGCTTCGGTGTAAGAGTCGAGGTTGGAGGTCGTCCGGGCCACGCCCAGGATCGGAATGACCGCCCAGCCATCAAACTCCGCGACCGTCGCGCCGACCACCAGTTCCGCGGACATGCTGCTGCCTTCCGTCTGGCCGAAAGGCGTCGAGCCGTACGGGCCCGCGGACTGGATCGAGTCGAAGTCCTGGCGGCCGGCGGTGACCGTCAGGCTGCCGAAGAAGATGTCGCTGCGTCCCATCAGGTAGGAAGTCAGGCTCTTGCCCTTGTAGCTGACGTTGGCGCCGTTGGAACCGTCGGACTTGCCGTCCTGCATCCCGACGCCGAAACCGAACACGAAGCCTTCGCCCAGCTCCCACTCCAAGCCGAGGGCGCCAGCCGAGGCGCTGGAGTCGAGCGACTGGCCGACGGCGTTGGGATCCTCGGAGATATTCCGGATAGAACCATCGAACCACCAGCGCATGCCCTTATGCACGCCGTGGGTCGCCGGCAGGCCGCTGGCGCAGAGGTCGGACAAGGGTTCGCCGGTCTGAGGATCGAAACCGGCGACCTTGCCGGGCGCGGCCAGGCGCATGCTGTTGGTCAGACGGCTCTTGAGAATCGTGCCGAAGCTCGACCCCATGTTGCGGGTGGACTGGAGGGAGTTAGCCGCCATGAGCGGGGCACGGTTAGTAGCGGAGATCACCAGACCCGGATCGACGTAGCCCGGCAGGGTCACGCGGTAGACCAGGACGCGGTTCGGATTGTCAGCTACGGCCGTACCGGCGGTGGCATCGACCGCCGGTTGGCCGAGCATCGTCACGCTCGTGCCGAGGAAGTCGTTGTCGTTGCCAACCAGGAGGAAGTAATCGTTCGGGGCCGAGGGATCGAGCACCGGAACGATGGAAAGGGCCTCCCACTTCTCACCGAGAGAATTGACGTTGACCGGAGAGCCCGAGCCTTCAGCGCCCACGTTCATATCGATACCAAAGCGGGCGAGCTGCGTCGGATTGAGCAGGTTCACGAAGGGAGTGACCTGAGCGGCGACGATGCCGTCCAACGTACCGGAGATGCCGTTGGCGACCGGGGTGTAACCGGTGGCATAAGAAGTCCCGGCGAGGTTAGTGGCGCCGGCGAGCGTGACGAAGGAGACCGTCTTGAAGACCAGCGGGCGGTTGTTGTCCCCGGAGCCGTTGCCGTTGCCATCGCGGCTGAGCACGAGAAAGGAAGTCGGCGAAAGGGCGACGATCTCGGACTGGGCGGCCGCGCGGTCGGCGGAACCACCCGTTCCGTCGCGGTCGAAGGTCGGGAGCTCGACCACGTAGTGGCCGACCGGGGAGGTGGGCGTGGGGTTGTTGCTCACGTCATAGACCGACAGACGCGTGAAGAGGCGGCCCTGGTTGTTGTCGGCAGGATTGTCCTGACGGGTGGCGCTCTGGAGCAAAGTCATCAGGTGTCGGCCGTCCGGGGTAAGGTCGACGGCCTCCATGCCTTGGTTGTCGCGACGACCACCGGTCTGCACGCCCGTGGCGACGGCACCCGAGGCGGTGGTGAAACCCGAGTAACCCGAGGCGCCGGTGAACTGCGGCAGGAGGGCCTGCGGAGGAGTGATCATCCCAAGCATCTGGCCGGTCTTGCTCACGTGGTAGACCGTGGCGCCGTATTCGTCGGAGACGTAGAAGGAGCCGTCGGCGCGGAGGGCGAGACCCTCGCCGTCGATGGCGAACTTACCCCCGGCGGTGGCGACGTTGCTGAAGCCCTGCAGGGTGGTCGCGCCGGTCGGGTCGACCGCCGTGGTGGTCTGGCCGGCGAAGTCGGTGATGCTGATCGTGCGCTGAAGGGAAAGCGTGAGCTGCGTCTGCGAGACAGTGTTGGCGGTGTAGTCCGGGGTGAACGACAGCGCCATCTGCTGGATACGCGCCGGGTAGGCGATCAGGCCCGCGACGTTGTAACCACGATCCGGCAGAGTGTAGAGCGTACCGGAGTAGCTGCCGTTGGCGTTCTTGCGCCAGGTGTTATGGTCGACCTTGAAGGAGGAGAAGGAGCCGAAGGTGTCGCCGCGGCCGTCGATCACGTTGGTGGCGAAGACGCCGACCCCGACGAGACCCTGGTTGACGAAGTTCTGGCCGCCGAGCGAGACCGTGGTCGAGATCGTCGGCAACGTATTATCGAGGAACGGGCTATCGTAATTGGCCGCGAAGAGCGGCGTGACGGCGGCGGCGAGGAGCAGGGAGCGAGTGAGGTGACGCATGTGGGTGTGCGTGATGGAAAGGCCGCGATGGAACCCGCCACAAGCCATGGATTATAAACTCTTGGCGGCGAAAATGACGGATATGTCGGACCGCCCTAGAGCCCGTAACCTGATACGCATAAACCATGCCGAAAGGGAAAATCTGACGCGCCGCAGGCACCCGAACGACCAGCCTCCGACATAATCGGGTTTTTTGTCTTGGGCGGCGGAACGCGGCGGCTATCTCTCATTCATGCGCTTACTGAGCCTTGCCCTTGGCCTCCTCCTCCTGACCGGCTGCAAGAAACAAAAGCCGATGCCGGATAATGAGAACGCGGTGACCGCGTTCGCGCTGCAGCATTTCGTGGAAAACGATATCATCACCGGCGCCGTCACCGCGGTCGTCGGTCCCGATGGACTGATCGCCGTCGAAGCCTTCGGCCTGGCGGACGTCGCGCAGAAGCGGGCGATGGGCAAGGACTCGATGTTCTGGATCGCCTCGATGACGACGCCGATGACCGCGATGGCCGTGATGATGCTCGTCGAAGAAGGCAAGGTGAAGCTGGACGACCCGATCGAAAAATACGTGCCCGCCTTCAAGGGCATCCAGCTCAAGACCGCGCAAGGACTCGGCGCGCCCAAGCGTCTCGTCACCGTCAAGGACCTGCTCACCCATTCCAGCGGCATCAACACCACCACCGCGACCGCCACCGGCGTACCGGTCGACACCCTGCCCTTGGCTACGATGTGCGAAGCCTACGCCCAACGTCCGCTCACGGACGAACCCGGCAGCAAGTGGACCTATAACAACAACGGGATCAACCTGCTTGGGCGCATCGTCGAAGTCGCCAGCAGCAAGTCTTACGCCGACTTCATGCAGGAGCGCCTGTTCGAGCCGCTCGGCATGGAGAACACCACCTTCTGGCCGAACCCCGACCAACTGGACGTGCTCGCCAAGCCTTACTCGGCGGACAAGACCAAAGGCGGACTGATCGAAGCCAAGAACAGCCGCTTCAGCGAACCCCTGCATGACCTCAAGCGGACCGCGATCCCGGCCGGCGGACTTTATTCCTGCGCCCGCGACCTCGGACAGCTCTATCAGATGCTGCTCAACGACGGAGAACTGGACGGCAAGCGCTTCCTCAAGGCGACGACCCTGAAGCAGATGACCGCGAACCAGCTCGGCGACCTACCGAACGTCAGCTTCGCGCCCGGCATGCGCATGGGCCTCGGCTTCCACGTCGTCGGCGAGCCCAAGGATGTCACCGAGCACCTCAGCCCCGGTACCTTTGGCCATGGCGGTGCGTTCGGCACCCAGGCCTGGATCGATCCCATCAAGAAGCGAGCCTACGTGCTCCTTATCCAGCGCACCGATCTGAAGAATTCCGACCAGAGCGATATTCGTCGGGAGTTTCAGCGGGCAGCGAGTGAGGCGTACGCGAAATAACGCGCGACCGAAGGTCGCGAGGGGACACGTGGACACGGGGACATGCGCTTGCGCGAGGGGGCATGCGCTTGCGCGAGGGGACATGCTGGCAAGGGGACACGGGGACAAGGGTAACATTAGAGGCCCGGAGGCCCAGAGGATTGGTTGACCAGACCTAGGCAAACGAGTTGATCGGTTGATCAGTTGGCCGGTTGGCCAGAAAGGACAACAGCTGGCAACCAAGTTCCGGCGGCTGATGGCTGTACGGCTGACTCCCGAAAGGCCGACCACCGTGGCCGTCACCCGTCACCCGGAATGAATCATGCCCGCAGGTAACATTCCGGTTTCCGGTCTCCCCTTGAGTGACTGTGGCGACTTATCAATTCAGCCCTCCATTCAGCCCTCAACGCAGTCCTCTATTCAGTCCTCCACGCTATGTCGTGACGCGGTCCCGACCCTACCCCAAGACAGAGGCAACTAGGACAGCACGTGGTGCTGTCCCTACCTCGGGACAGGCTCTGACACTGTTTTGTCACAATTGAAGCGGGATAGGGATTGAAACCTTTAGGTTAAAGTAAGGTTCTCTTTGTAACCCCCTTTCATGAGCTTCCTTTCCATGGTCCTTCGCCGGCCGGTCACCTTGGTCGTCTCGGTCTTCGCGCTGGTCCTGGCCTCCCTCTTCGGCCTGAACCGCATGGCCAAGGACGTCTTCCCGCCCCTGAACGTCCCGACGATCTACGTCGCCCAGCCGTTCGGTGGCATGGACGCCGCGCAGATGGAAGGCTTCCTCACCTTCTATTACGAATACCACTTCCTTTACATCACCGGCATCGAGCACGTCGAATCGAAGAACATCCAGGGCGCCGCGGTGATGAAGCTCCAGTTCCATCCCGGGACGGACATGTCGCAGGCCATGAGCGAGACCATCGGTTACGTGAACCGTTCGCGCGCCATGATGCCCCCCGGCACCGTGCCGCCCTTCGTCATGCGTTTCGACGCCGGCAGCGTGCCGATCGGCCAGCTCGTGTTCGCGAGCGAGACCCGTTCCGTCGCGCAACTGCAGGACGCCGCGCTGAACACCGTCCGTCCGCTCTTCGCCACCCTGCCCGGCGTCTCCGCTCCCCCGCCCTTCGGTGGCAGCGCCCGCTCCATCCTCGTCAACCTCAACCCCGACCGTCTCCGCAGCACCGGCGTCGCTCCGGAAGAAGTCGCCGCCGCGCTCGCCGGCGCCAACGCGATCCTGCCCGCAGGTAATCTCGTCCTCGGCGACCAGAACCTACTCGTCCCCGTCAACGCCACGGTGAAGAACATCAAGGACCTCGAGAACGTCCTCGTGCGCCCGGGCCAGAACCCGCCCGTGCTCATCCGCGATATCGCGCAAGTCGTGGACGGCGCGGACGCCGTGACCAGCTACGCCCTCGTGAACGGACGACGCACCGTCTATATCCCTGTCACCAAGCGCTCCGATGCTTCGACTCTGGCCGTGGCCGAGATCGTCAAACGCAACCTGGGCACCTTCCAGAACGCCGTCCCGGCCGATATCAAGGTCAGCTACGAAATGGACCAGAGCCCGATCGTCGAACGGGCCATCCATGACCTCTTCCTCGAAGCCGTGCTCGGCGCCGCGCTGACCGGCCTCATGGTCTTCCTCTTCCTGCGCGACGCCCGCAGCACGCTCGTCGTCGTCGTCAACATCCCCCTCGCCCTGCTTGTCGCCCTGCTCGGCCTCTGGCTCTGCGGTCAGACCATCAACCTCATGACCCTGGGCGGCCTCGCCTTGGCGGTCGGCATCCTCGTGGACGAAGCCACCGTCGCCATCGAAGCCATCCAGCAGGAACGTGAGAAGGGTCGTCCCGTGGCCCGTGCCGTGCGCGATGCCATCACCGCGACCGCCGGCCCCCGCTTCCTCGCCATGGCGTGCGTCGTGGCCGTCTTCCTGCCCTCGCTATTCATGGAAGGACCCGCCCAGGCGCTCTTCCTCCCTCTCTCCCTCGCGGTCGGCTTCAGCATGATCGCCTCCTACGCCCTCTCGTCGACCTTGCTGCCCGTCCTCGCGGTCTGGTTGCTTAAGGACGAAGGCGCGCACACCCCGGGCTTCTTCGCCCAGGTCAAAGCCCGCTATGAGGCCATCCTCGATGGCGTGCTCGCGCGCAAGGCCGTCGTCGTCCTCGGCGGCGTCGCCCTCGCCGCGGCCTTCATCGCCGTGCTCGGACCCAAGCTCGGACGCGAGATCTTCCCGCCCGCTAATAATGGCCAGCTACAGGTCCGCCTGCGCGCCCCCGCCGGCACCAAGCTCGACAAGACCGAGCAGATCGCCCTGCGCGCCTTGGACGTCATCAAGCTGGAGCTCGGCGCGGAGAACATCGGCACCACCCTCGGCCTCGTCGGCGTGCACGCCCCCAATTATCCGGTCAATCTCGTCCACGCTTGGAATAGTGGCACCGACGAAGCCACCCTGCAGGTCCAGCTCAAGGCCGACGCCAAGGTCGACCTCGACGCCGCCAAGGAAAACCTGCGACGCCGCCTCGGCGCCGCCATGCCGGACGTCCGTCTTTCCTTCGAGCCCGCGGATATCGTCAGCCGCGTGATGAGCTTCGGTGCGCCGACCCCGATCGAGATCGCCGTCAGCGGTCCTTCGCTGGCCGACAATCGCGCCCACGCTGAAGCCGTGCGGGCAGAACTCGCCAAGATCCCGGAACTGCGCGACATCCAGTTCGCCCAGACCATCGACACCCCGGCGCTTGAAGTGAACATCAACCGCGAGAAGGCCGGCCTCATGGGCATCCGCATGGCCGACGCCGCCCGTTCCGTCATCGAAGCCACCGGCTCGAGCCGCTTCATCTTGGCCAACTACTGGGCCGATCCCAAGACCGGCGTCGCTTTCCAGGTCCAGGTGCAGGTACCCGCGGCCGCGACCAAGAGCATCGAAGACCTGCGCAACCTGCCCGTCGGCACCGCCGGCCAGCAGCCCGTCCTCCTGCGTTCCATCGCCAGCCTCAAGGAAGGCGTGGCCGTCGCGCAGTATGACCGCTACAACATGCAGCGCCTCGCGACCCTCACCGCGAATTATGCCGGCACCGACCTCGGTCACCTCGCCGACCGCATCGACGCCGCCATCGCCGCGGCGGGCAAGCCCCCGGCCAAGGTCAAGGTCGACCAGCGCGGTCAGGTCCCGCCCCTGCGGGAGCTTCTTGACGGACTCGGCGGCGGCCTCGCCATCGCGCTCATCATCGTCGCCCTGCTCCTCGCCGCGAACTTCCAGAGCGTGCGCCTCGCCGCCATCGTGCTCGCCTCGCTCAGCGTCGTGATCGCCGGCGTCATCGCCGCGCTCCTGCTCACCGGCTCCACGCTGAACATCGAGAGCTTCATCGGCGCCATCATGGCCGTCGGCGTCGCCGTCGCTAATTCCATCCTCCTGCTCACCGCCGCCGAAGAGGCGCGTCGCGGCGGCGCTTCGTCCGCCGACGCCGCCCGCCAGGCCGGGACCACGCGTCTGCGCGCCATCCTCATGACCTCGTTGGCCATGCTCGCGGGCATGATCCCGATGGCCCTCGGCTGGTCCGAGGCCGGCAGCCAGACCGCTCCGCTCGGACGCGCCGTCATGGGCGGCCTGATCTTCGGCACCATCGCCACGCTCACGCTCGTCCCGGCGGCTTACGCCTGGGCCATGGCTTCGGCTGGACGCGCCTCCCTTTCCGTCGACCCCGACGATCCCCAAAGCACCCATTACCAAAAAGACCATGCTGTCTCCTAAGCTCCTCGCGCTCTTCCTCGGCGCGCTCTCCCTCCAGGCCGCCGACTTCCCCGTCACGCGGCTCAAGACCGGCGACATCACGCGCAGCGTCCAGCTGCTCGGCGAAGTCCGCCCCAACCAGCAGGTCGCCCTTTATGCCAAGGTCGGCGGCTACGTGCAGTCCATGCGAGCCGACATCGGCGACGTCGTCAAAGCCGGCGACGAACTCGCCCGGCTCGAAGTCCCTGAGCTGACCGCGGACGAGGCGCGCACCCGCGCCGAACTCGCCTTGGCCGAGCTCGAATACCGCCGCCTGCAGGACGCCGCCAAGCAGGCGCCCGACCTCGTCCCGCGCCAGCAGGTCGACGTCGCGGCCGCCAAGCTCGCCGTCGCCAAGGCCGCGCAGGAACGCAACGCCACCCTCCTCGGCTTCGCCCAGATCCGCGCGCCGTTCGCCGGCGTCATCAGCCGCCGCTCCGTGGACCTCGGCGCGTTCGTCCCCGCCGCGACCGGCGGTGGCTCCGGTCAGGCCGCCCTGTTCGTACTGACCGACTCGGCGACCGTACGCGTGCAGGCCGCCTTGCCGGAGAACGAAGCCGGTCTCGCCAAGCCCGGCCAGAACGTGAGCGTCCTCGCCGAAGCCGCGGGCGCCAAGCCTTACGAGACCCAGCTCACGCGCGTCGCGGGCGTGCTCGAGAATCCCAGCAAGACCATGCTGATCGAAGCCGTCCTCACCAACGCCGACGGCGCGCTCAAGCCGGGCATGTATGCCAACGTCAAACTCGGCATCGAGACGCGCAAAGGCACCCAGCTCCTGCCCCTGACCGCGATCGTCATGGAGAAGACCGTCGCCACCGCTTACGTGCATGAGGCCGGCAAGGCTCGCCGTCGCGTGCTCAAGGCCGGTTTCAACGACGGCACGAACCTCGAAGTCCTCGACGGCCTCAAGCCGAACGAAGACGTCCTCGTCGTCGGGACCGCCACGCTCACCGACGGCCAGGCCGTCACGCTCGCCAAGTGATGTGCTCCTTCCGTCTCATCCTCGTCGGCCTGCTCGCCGGGGCCGCCCTATTGGCCCAGGATGCCGTCCGCTCTGAGCCCATCGACCTCGTCACCGTGCTGCGGCTGGCCGGTGCCGAGTCGCTTGACGTCAAACTCGCCGAAGCGCGGGTCAGCGAAGCCCGCGCCACCGCGGACAGCGCCACCTGGGCGCTCTTCCCCACGATCTCCCCTGGCGTCAGCTATCGTAAGCACTCCGGCCAGCTGCAGGACATCGTCGGCCAAGTCCTAGACGTGAAAAAGGAATCGCTCGCGGCCGGCGCCACCTTGGGCGTCTCGCTCGAGCTCGGCGAAGCCGTCTATCGTCGTCTCGCCGCCAAGCAGACCGCCCTCGCCGCCGAGCATCAGCTCGAGGCCCAGCGTCGCCAGACCGTGCTCGCGGCCACCACGGCTTATTTCGACCTCACCCGTTCGCATCACGCCGTCACCCTGCTCGAAGACTCCGTGCGCACCTCCAAGGAATACCGTGGCCAGCTCGCCAAGGGCGTCGGCGCCGGCGTGACCTTCAAGGGCGACGAACTCCGCGCCGCCGCCGCGGTCAGCCGGCTAGAACTCCGTCTCCGCCAGGCGCTCGAACTTCGTCGCGGCGACGCCGCCCGCCTCGCGCAGATCCTGCGCCTGAAGATCACCGAGACCCTCGTGCCCGCGGATGATCGTCCGCTCCCGCTGACCTTCGCCGCGAATGACCGCAAGCTCGACGAGCATGTGCGCGTCGCCATGGCCAAGCGTCCGGAGCTCCAGGCCGCTGGCGCCTTGCAGCAGGCCGCCGCCCATCAGGATGACGCCGCCACCTATGCCCCGCTCTACCCCACGCTCGGCGCGCAGGTCTTCGCCGGCGGACTCGGCGGCAGCCAGGGATCGGTGCGTCGTGATTTCGACACCAGCGCCGACACCTTCGTCACCCTCTCGTGGAAGATCGGCGCCGGCGGACTCTTCGACAGCTCGCGCCAGGACGGCGCCAAGGCTCGCCTCCGCCTGAGCGAGATCGGCGAAGCGCGGGTGCGGGATGACATCACCCGCCAGGTCGTCGAAGCCCATGCCGGCGCGCATTACCTCGGCCAGCAGCTCAAGATCGCCGAGGAGGCCATCAAGAACGCCGAAGCCGGTTACAAACTTTCGCTCGAGCGCAAAGACTTCGCCGTCGGCGTCGTGCTCGAGACCTTGCAGTCCCAGCAGGACCTCATCCAGGCCCGCATGGATTACGCCCAGATCGTCGGGGATTGGAACAAGGCGCAGTATCGGTTGAAGATCGTGACGGGGGAGTGAGCTTGGCGCAGGCGCGTGCGCCAAGAGGGGAAGCAACCAAAGCACATTAGTTGATCGGTTGATCAGTTGGCCGGTTGGCAAGGGAGCCAAAGATACCGTGCAAAGGTGCAAATGTGGCGATGCCACGTGCAAAAGTGCAAAAGTGAGAGACAGCGCTTCGAGTGGCGGGTGGCGGCCTCGGGGCTCGGGTGGCGGGAATCGTTCTCAGGTCTCAGGACTTCGAGTTCGCTCCAGCCACCTGCCACCCGGGGCTGCCACCTGCCACCTGAAAATGAATCGACACAACTAGGTCAGCACGCAGTGCTGACCCTACCTCGATGCATTCATGGCCGGCAGATTTAGCCACAGTTAGGGCGGATTAAGGTCATATCGGTGGATTGCCTCGGGGTCGTGGCGTGGGCTCAATGCTTTCACCCCACCCCGCCATGACCTTGTCTCGTCGTAATTTCCTGCGTACCGCTGCTTTGGCCACGCTCGCCTTCCCTGCCGTCGTCCGGGCGCGCAATCTGAACTCCCAGATCCAGATCGCCGCGGTCGGGGTGGATGGCAAAGGATACTCTGACATCGATGA
>Ga0255065_1000424_pt1 | contig 10369 bp, 9 predicted proteins | sample Colum_Cont_RepC__2_FD_188441 | JGI IMG/M metagenome (GOLD analysis project Ga0255065, IMG submission 188441) | Freshwater microbial communities from Columbia River, Oregon, United States - Colum_Cont_RepC_0h | ecosystem: Environmental > Aquatic > Freshwater > River | place: USA: Oregon...
CTGGAGCCTTTACTAATGAGCTATTTGCTAAGACTCCGTGATCGGTAGGGGTGGCAAATACCCCTTCAGCGATTACTACCCCCCTGCGCTCTAAGTATTTTGCCAGCCCCAGAACAAGTTGGAATGGGTCGATAGTTGCACATTGCGGATTAAATAACCCACCTCGCAATTTAGATACCTGAATCAACTCACCAATCTCACCTGCAGACCTCCAGATATGTTCCGAATCAGCGTTCTCTTTCAATCGCTTCTCTTGCGCTTTATTTCTTGCAAACATGAGCGTTCCAGATTTAACAAAACCTGCCTTGGGGGCGATCTGCCTTGCTATCTGACCAATTTCATCAATAGCGCTAAATAGCGCTTTAAAGAGATTGTTGGTGGAATCAATACCATGGCGTTTTTCAAGAGTTTTTCGATAAACCGGATAATCAGATGAAACCCAACCACCATTTCTTCCACTTGCTCCATAGCCAATTGACTTTGCCTCAAAGATAACAATTGAAAGTTTAGGATCCAACTCCAGTAGGTGATAGGCCGACCATAGCCCTGAGAAACCGCCACCAATTACTGCTACATCATAAGAATTATTAAATTCTTTTTTCTTACCGCTCTGCTTATAACCATCTGCCCAGAGCGAGTTATTCGGCGGTGAATCCTGCATCTCGATGGGAGCCATCACAGAATGGTTTCTCTTTAGAGTGTCCGCAGCGACAGAGTGAGAAGTTCTCTTTTGTCTCGAGAACATTGCCCTCTGCATCAACAAAATCAGCGGCGCCGCTTACGCGGATTGAACCATTAGGTTTGACGTAAATCTTTGGACGATCTGACATGAACTATCTCCTAATCTAGATAATCGCGTAGTACTTGCGATCTTGATGGATGGCGAAGCTTGGACATAGTTTTAGATTCAATCTGGCGGATACGCTCGCGGGTAACGCCATAGACCTTTCCGATTTCATCAAGGGTCTTGGGCTGGCCATCAGTTAATCCAAAGCGCATCGCAACAACGCCGGCCTCACGCTCTGAGAGAGTATCTAGCACCGAATGAAGCTGCTCTTGAAGGAGAGTAAATGAAACTGCATCTGCAGGAACAATTGCCTCTGAATCTTCAATCAAATCACCAAACTCTGAATCTCCCTCTTCTCCGAGTGGAGTGTGAAGAGAGATTGGCTCGCGACCATATTTTTGAACCTCAACAACCTTCTCAGGGGTCATATCAAGCTCTTTTGCGAGCTCCTCAGGAGTTGGTTCGCGACCAAGATCTTGGAGCATCTGGCGCTGAACTCGGGCTAATTTATTAATAACTTCAACCATATGAACTGGAATACGAATAGTTCTTGCCTGATCGGCCATTGCGCGAGTAATTGCCTGGCGGATCCACCATGTTGCATAGGTTGAGAACTTATATCCCTTGGTGTAATCAAATTTTTCTACTGCGCGAATTAGGCCAAGGTTTCCCTCTTGAATTAGATCAAGAAATAACATGCCTCGTCCGGTGTAGCGCTTGGCAAGTGAGACCACAAGGCGAAGGTTTGCTTCAAGGAGATGATTCTTAGCGCGCTTGCCATCTTCAACAATCCATTCCAGCTCTCGCTTAAATGAACGCTCCATCTTCTCGCCAGAATTCATTTTTGCCTCAGCGAATAATCCAGCTTCAATTCTCATTGCAAGTTCAACTTCAAGTTCGGCATTTAGAAGTGCTACTCGACCAATCTGCTTGAGATAATCTTTTACTGGATCTGCAGTAGCCCCTGCTGTTAATACAGTCTGAGGCGGGGCATCATCTTCTTCAGAATCCTTAAGAGTGAACTCGCCCTCTTCTTTTTTAGCTTCCTCATTTAGATTAACGACTCGAACATCACTTGCGCCTTCAACAACTTCTTCCCCTGTTTCAGCAACTAACTTCTCAAGATCTTCTAACTCAACTTCTTCTAGCTCAACTTCCTCGCCATCAACTTTTTCAATTATCTTCTTTCCTGCAGGCTTACTAACTCCAGCAGCTGCAGCCTTTGCTGCCTCAAGCTCGGCCTTTGTTGGAAAGCGGCGAGGGCCACTTTTTTCAGCTGGCTTAGCCTTAGCTTCCCTGGCGAGTTTCATTGCTTCAAGCTCTGCCTTGGTAGGAAATAATCTTGGACCTTTTGACTTGCTCTTCTTATCTTTCTTTACTACTTTTTTTACAGCGCTCTTCGTGCTCTTTTTTGCAACGCTCTTTTTCTTACCTGCGTTTTTGGGCGCACGAGATACAGCCACGAATTAGTCCTTTGCTTTAAATTGACGAACTGTCAGAACTTCTTTTTGCCTTTAGCCTTTTGGGGAATTGGCTATGGCTATATTATAAATTGTCCACAGGGGTAAATGCACATCCAAACCGCTTTATTCCTGGCCTAGCCTCTGCTGACGGCTTGAATCCAGTATTAAGCCCAGCTTTAAAGCGCCTAGAGCCTGCCTGCTTGATGGAGACGGCGGAGGAACTCCTTTGTTTCGCTCTTTTTAGGGCTTTCTAATATCTTCTTTGGACTTCCCCACTCAAGAATTCTTCCCTGATGTAGATAACAGAGCTCATCGGCCACCTGCTTGGCAAAACCCATCTCATGGGTGGCTAGCACCATCGTCATTCCCTCGCTCTTGAGATCTCTTACCGTGCTCAAAACTTCATTTACCAAGACTGGATCAAGTGCGCTGGTTATCTCATCAAGTAGAAGAAGGCGAGGATGGCGGGCAAGGGAGCGGATAATGGCAACTCTCTGCTGCTGACCCCCACTTAGTCGATCTGGATATTGATCAGCCTTCTCCTTCAAACCAAACTTATTTAATAGCTCCAAAGCCTCATCTATCGCTATCTCTTTTGCCACCTTCTGCACCTTGGTTGGAGCCAAAATAACATTTTCAAGCACCGTCATGTGAGGAAAGAGATTAAAGGATTGAAAGACCATTCCTAACTTCTTTCTCACCTCATCAGGATTTACATCAGCTGCAGAGATATCTTGCCCGTCAAGGAGTATCTGCCCATCATCTATCTGGTCAAGTAAATTAATGCAGCGAAGTAGCGTTGACTTTCCACTTCCGGATGCGCCAATAAAGACAGTGGCTTTATGCTCTAAGACTTTAAAGGAAATATCTTCAAGAACAACTTCGCTTCCAAAGCTCTTCCTAACCTTATCTAACTCTAGGACTGCCTTACTCATGCCTGCCCCACTGCATTTTCTCGCTCATAAGAGTTTCTAAGCATCCGATCAGTCCAGCGCGTTAAGGGAATTGTCACTAGGAGAAAGATGATTGCCGCCATTACATATGGGGTGTAATTAAAAGTCTTTGCAGTTTGTATCTGAGCAGCTCTTACCGCATCGGTAACACCCAAAATTGAAACTAGGCCAGTATCTTTAATTAGCGCTACTAAGTCATTAAGAAGTGGCGGGGTGACTCTCTTAAGCGCCTGAGGAAGAACTACATGGCGAAGCGTCTGAAAATTACTCAAACCCAGTGATCTAGCAGCAGCTCTCTGGCTTGGGTGCACTGTAAGAATTCCAGAGCGAATAACTTCAGCAACATATGCCGAATAAGTGATAATTACTGCAAGAGTTCCTAAAACCAAAACATTATTGGTTAAGCCCTTTATCTGTAGGGCTGGAATACCAAAGCCCACTAGAAGAATTACTAGCAACATTGGAATGCCGCGAAATACATCAACATAAAGTGTCGCAAGAATCCTAAATGGAGTCAGCGCCGCAGACCGAGAAGTCCTAAGTAGCGCTATCGCTAGACCAATTAGCGCTACAGAGGTTCCTGCAATAACGGTTAAGGTGGCATTGGTGGTAAAGCCGAGAAGTATTTTGGGCAGAATCTCAAAGCCATAAGCCCACTTAAAGAAAGTATTGCGAAGCGTCTCCCAGCCAGGTGAGGTAACTAGGACTAGACCGAGTGTTCCCAGGACTAAGAAGCTGGAGAGGGCTGCAATGAGCGCACTTCTTTTATTTCTCGCTCGCCTTGCCTCACGTCTTGCTAGTTCTATCTCACTTGGGCTCCAACTGCCCCCAAAGTTATAAGAAGAGGGCGTAGCTCTATTAGAGCCACGCCCCGATTTCTTAGCCATTAGCCATGCTTAGTAGTTTGCCTGATCTGGCAACTATCCAAGTACTGGCGCTCCGACAGAAGATGTTAACCATTGATCAATAATGGCTTGAAGTGCTCCACTATTAGTGATGGCATCAACTGCTCCTGATACGCATGAAGTGATGGGATTATCTTTTGCTAGCAAGAGACCAAACCCTTGATCTCCAGTATCGCTGCCATCAATTTGTCCAACGATGATTCCATTTGGAACTTCAACAGCCGAGAGATAGAAAGCAGTTGGAAGATCTACAACTAGACCATCAATCTGCTTATTCTTAAGGGCAGTAACAGCAGCAGCGTTATCGTTAAATACCGCAGCCTTTAGCCCTAGTTGGCCTTCAATTACATCAAGTGAGAGAGTTGAAACAGCGGCTCCAAGCTTGGCTCCAGCATCTGCAAGTCCCTGGAGCGTTGTTACTCCATCAATCTTGCTTCCCTTGAAGGAGACGATTGCTTGATTTGATTTGTAGTAAGCAGATGAGAAATCAACAACTTGCTTGCGCTCATCAGTTATTGAATATTGCTGAAGATTGAAATCAAATGTCTTTGGTCCTGGAGCAATTGCAGCATCAAAACTGGTGCGAACCCACTTGACTGCAGACTGGTCATAGCCCAGCTCGCTTGCAACAGCATATGCAACAGCTGCTTCAAAGCCCTCGCCTGATTCTGGGGCATCATCGATAACCCATGGATAGTAGGCAGGTTCACCTGTTGCAATTGTTAGAACTCCTGCTTCAACTGTTGCAAGAGATTCTGGAGAGCATGTTGTTGACTCACTTGTTGCACCTTCATCACTTGATGAAGAACATGCTGTGATTACTAGAGCAGTTAGAAGTAAGGGAATTAATTTAAAGAGTTTTTTCACTTTTTTTCCTTGCCTTTCGCAAATTAGGAGCTTAAGGCCTGGCAATAGTTGTCAGACCCGCGCTTGTCGATGCACTTTGCAATCGACCAGGTCCTCACCCGGAGCACCCCACCGCGGTGGAGGGTTGCCGTCCAGTTAGCCGGGGCTTAATGCTGGAACTCTTGACCTAGGGCGGACTTTAGAAAACTTAAGGTAAAAAGTCCATCTCAACACTTGCCATTCCATGGGCCTGGGCCACAGCTTTATAGGTGATCTGGCCATTATGGACATTTAGCCCCTTAGAAAGGCCAGGGTTTTCAGATAGCGCCGCCTTCCAGCCCTTATTGGCAAGTGATAGAGCGTAGGGCAGTGTCGCATTTGAGAGAGCGTAGGTGGAGGTAAGGGGTAGGGCTCCTGGCATATTTGCAACACAGTAAAAGATGCTCTCATGAACCTTAAATGTTGGATCTGCATGCGTTGTCGCCTTTGAATCCTCAAAGCAACCACCTTGATCAATTGCAATATCAACTAAGACTGAGCCCTTCTTTAACTGCGAAACCAATTCATTGCTAATTAATTTAGGAGCCTTTGCGCCATGAATCAAAACAGCTCCGATGATTAAATCTGATGCAAGAGCTTCTTGCTCTATCTCATGGGTATTTGAAACTAAAGTCTTTACCGCTCCATTAAATATCTGATCTATATAGGCAAGCCTGCTCTGATTTAAATCAATAACAGTTACATCAGCTCTCATACCTAGAGCAATCGTTGCTGCCGCAAGACCTGCAGTTCCTCCACCAAGGATTAATACCTTTCCAGGTCTAACCCCCGGAACTCCTCCAAGTAATACTCCTCGCCCTCCAGCGCTTGCCTGGAGCGCTGCTGCTCCAACTTGTGGAGCCATACGCCCTGCAACCTCACTCATTGGAGCAAGTAGTGGAAGAGTTGAATTCAACTCAACTGTTTCATAAGCAATTGCTGTAATGCCGCTTTTGATTAGCGCATCAGTGCAATCCCTTGATGCTGCAAGATGAAGATATGTGAAGAGAACTTGGCCAGCTCTCATCCTCTGGTATTCCCCAGCGATTGGCTCTTTAACTTTTAAGATTAATTCAGATTCAGCCCAGAGTTGATCTGCTGAGGAAAGAATTGTTGCCCCAACGTCTTTATAGTCATCATCTGAGATTGCGCATCCAAGACCAGCTGAGCTCTCAACTAAAACTTTATGACCCTGGCGGATAAATTCTCTAGCTCCTGCTGGGGTTAGAGAGACTCGATACTCATGGTTCTTTATCTCTTTTGGAACGCCAATGTTCACCTCTAGATAGTACCTGAGAAAAGCTCACTACAAATTTTGGGGTGTAGCTCACTTCGCATCTGGGCAAATGAGTTAGGAGCCCAACCGGAGTTAAAGACCTGCCTAAGTAATTTACTCATCGCATAAGATGCATCATCGCCCTCTGCTCTATCTAAAGCTCTCTGCGCAAGCGCCCCATCACCGCGTTCATAGGCAACGGCTGCAAATAAATTAGCAACTGGGGCGATGTAGCCCTTTGGCGCAATTCGAAGTAACCAGCGCCAGGCTGTGAAGTAAAGATCAAGGCTGTCAGCGCTCACACTTCCGAGTGCGTAATCTCTAACCTGCAAATCTTTTAGGCGAACCAAAAGTAGCGCTATCAACTCTTTATCTCTTACTACGCCATGGGTTTTAAACTCCGCCATAAATTCATTTACAGCTCTAGCCCCTTGCCTCTGTAGCTCCAATGGCTCTTGGTCATAATCAATTTCATCTATCTTGGTAAGTAATTTGATTAACTCCTGATCTACTTGTATTGGTGAGATAGATTCAATTAATTGATCAAGAGTTCTAAAGGGAATTGGTCTGCCCGCAGCTACTTGTTCGGCAGCAATTCTGGACTCAATCAAATCAGGGACGCTATTTCCCTCTACTGGACAACAAAGTAAATCTTCACAGATTAGCGAGCGATAACGCTCTTGCTCAACTGTTATTACCTCTCGAAGGCTAAGGCCATAGTTAGTAATAGCGGAAAGAATTATTGAGATGACCTCATTTTGGCTCTCCCCGATTTCAGGGCTATAAAAGATGGCGATAACCGATTCAGCGTTATCTCTGGATAGGTGCGAGGTTAAAAGCCTTAACTCATCTGCGCCAATCTGATCTGGAAAATCTATTCGAATTGCCATAGCAATTGCATCGCTATTGAGGCTCAATAGCACTATTGAATCGGTTGGATTAAACCCAATTAAAAAGGGAACGGCTGCAATAAGATCTTTAGGAGTTGTAAGAGTTGTCATAGGCAAAGCATCTTGGGACCGATAGATCTATGTTTTTTCAATCTGGAGAATTGTTGATAACTATCCTCTGTAGATACCTCGGGCAGGTCTAATCTCTAGATCTCTTCTCACCTTCTGCACAATCACTCCATCAACTGGCGCACTAAGAGAACCTGCTCTCCATAAACCGCTCCAGGTAGTGGTTAGTTCCACTTTCTTCTGACCCGAACTTTTATAGGTATTTTCAATAAGCATTGCAGGATATGGGGCGCCAGCAAGCCTGGTGCGATAGCTATTGCCATCTCCAAACTCCCAGAGGAACTCAGGAGTTAGGTGAATCGTTATTGGGGTGCCAAGAACTACAAGTACTGTGGTGAAATGTAAGGGAGTATTAGTTAAAAAGTTAACGCTCTGATTTACCAAGATGTTTTCTAAAGGTTGTGTAATTATCTCTCCCCTAGGAATTAAGCTCTTCACTTGATCGCTAATTTGAGATCCAGAAATTCTCTTCACTCTTGGCTTTGGTGAAGGTTTTGGCCCTAGCGCCACAGCTTTTCTTGTAGCAACTGGCTTTGGAAGCCAGGGAATCCAAGGCCGCTTTATCGTTGGCGTTGGCCTTGGCTTTGGCGAAGTTGATGCCTCTCCTCCTGCCTTACCTTTCTTGACGGTGATTACTACTTCATTGCTCTCTTGATCAGCTTTAACATCAATACATGTCTCGCCCTCACAGGCGCTATTAGCAGTAGTTATCGAAGAAATTAGTATGAAAATTGCCAGAAGAGTTATTCGCATCCTGCAGATGATGCCTCTTTAATCTCTTTAAGAAATAGCAAAACTTAAGGCTTTGGGGATATCACTGCCCTGTGGAGTTATATTGGCTAGCAAGTCTTTTAAGAGATTCTCTAATCACAGCCCCATCGCTACTTCTCCATAGCGGCGGCATAGAGTTTAAAAGCACTGATCCATAACGTTTATTAACAATTCTTGAATCAAGGATTGCCACCACCCCGCGATCATCAATAGATCGAATCAATCTTCCCGTTCCTTGCGCAAGAAGGAGTGCAGCCCTTGGCAGAGAGACTTGCATAAAACCAGAGCCGCCAGATGCATCTATCTGGGCAGCTCTTGCCGACATCACTGGATCATCAGGTCTTGGAAAAGGTATTCGATCAATTGCTACCAAAATACATGATGGCCCCGGCACATCAACCCCCTGCCAGAGGCTCATAGTTCCAAGCAATATTGAAGTTGGATCTTGCGCAAATTTTTCGACTAATACTCCAACGCTATCGCCCCGCCTCTGGGTAATAATCTTTATTGGAAGCTCTGCCAACACTCGTCTTAGATGTTCATCGGCCATCTCAACTCCACGCCATGATGAAAATAGCGCCAGTGTTCTTCCCCCTGCAGCATCAATTAGCTCACCTAACTCAACAAGAGCTTGGGCGCTTGGCCCATCTCTTGTTGGCTCAGGAAGATCTCTTGGAAGATAGAGCGCTCCTTGGCTGGCAAAATCAAAAGGCGAGCCAACATCAAGTGATACTAAATTCTCAGGATCAATATCTCCCCCGCTATCACTGCTTTCATCTTGGCTAGCCTCTAGCGGATCAATTCCAAAACTCTTAGCAATTGCAGCAAAACTATTTCCCACACTCAAAGTTGCGCTAGTTGCGATAACTGGAGTTTTAGTAAATAAATTCTCACGCAATAGATGAGAGACTTCTAGTGGAGCGAGATATAGCGTGGCAAATGTTGGCTCAAACCAGAGAACTTGATTGCTACCTATCTTTAACATCTTGGATGCAGTTACTTTAATTTCATTTACCGCCCCCTTTACCCGAGCCCGCTCAGCTAAAGCATCTGGATCAACAATTAAACTATCGGCATTAATTAGCGCAATAGCGCTCTCTGCTCCCTCTTTTATCTTTCTTACCCAAGGAGCTAGAAGAAGTGGTAGTTCTTGAAGCTTTCTCTCATCGCTACTTTTAATTCGAAACTCCTGGCCATACTCATCAAGTGCTCTGCTAAATCCCTCGCAAGCCTTACCTAGCGCTTCAGCAGCTTTTCCTGGAAGGTGTTTGCGCAGCATATTTGCTGCTCTACTAGCTCTTGCTGCCGTTAGCTCCTCTGTTACTGCTTGAGTAGTGCGATCCATAAACTCATGAGCCTCATCTAAAATCACTGCATCTCGCTCTGGCAATATTGGATGAGAGTCAACGATTTCAATTGCAAGTAAGGTGTGATTGGTAACGACAATATCTGCGCTCTGTGCTTTTGCTTTAGCCTTCACTGCAAAACATTGCGCTCCAAAGCGACATTCATCTGCCCCCACACACTCTCTTCCAGATGTTGAATTAGCTAGCCAGACCCTTCTATCAACCTCAGGTGCATCGTCTCGATCTCCCGAGATTCCATCTCTACTCGCCCACTGGCGAAGGCGACGAGCATCTGATTCAAGAGATGAAATCTCAACTAATACCTGGCTATCAACGCCAGAGTCATCAGCATTCATCTTTTGGAGGCAGAGATAATTTCCAACCCCTTTATAAACAGCAAAGGAGATACTTCTTCCTAATTCTTTCTCTAAAGCCTTTTGAACCTTAGGAAGATCTCGCTCAATTAATTGTCGCTGCAGCGCAAGAGTTGCTGTTGCAACAAGTACTCGTTTGCCATGAACCAGTGCTGGCACTAAATAAGCCAGTGATTTTCCAGTTCCAGTTCCTGCTTGAACAAGGAGGTGGTGGCGATCTTCAAGGGCATTTGCAACTGCCTCTGCCATTGCAATCTGGCCAGCTCTCTGGCTTCCCCCAATTGCTTCAACTGCTGCTGCTAGCGCCTTTCTAACCGACTCTGCGCTCATAGTGGCAACCTTATTCTGATTTGATTTGCAATGATTAGAAATTGCTTACTTAAACTCTAAATAAATAGCGTTAAATGATTTAACCCCCCAAAGTTTCTTTGGGGGGTTAAGGATCAAGGAGCGACAATCTCTCCTGTAATTACTTTTCTAGCTACATCCTGAGGTATTTCCGCAACCTTCACAGACATAGCAAGCACCTGAGGCTCTCATCTTTACTCCACAGGTAACACAGAGTGGAGCATCTGATTTAACGCCAGCGA
>Ga0255065_1000432_pt1 | contig 10207 bp, 15 predicted proteins | sample Colum_Cont_RepC__2_FD_188441 | JGI IMG/M metagenome (GOLD analysis project Ga0255065, IMG submission 188441) | Freshwater microbial communities from Columbia River, Oregon, United States - Colum_Cont_RepC_0h | ecosystem: Environmental > Aquatic > Freshwater > River | place: USA: Oregon...
GACCTTCACGACGCTCAACTCGATCTCGGTGCTGGTGGCGTTGATGTCCTTCTTCGGCTTCTTAAACGAGGTCCGGACAACGGCTCGTTGTTTGCCGGTCCACGCTGTGCGGCCCGAATGGTTGAAGCCTCGAATCGGGGCCGTCGGTGGGATGCGAGCGTTGATTGCGTCAGCGAGAGGCTTCACGTCATCTCGCATGCGCTTGAGCATGACTCGTCGAAGCTTCGGCTCAACCTTGCCGAGTTCCCTTAGGGTCTCGCTCAATCCCTCGACCTGCATCCTCATCGTCTGGCCTTCTCTGCTTCCTTGTCCTGCTTGTTTAGTTGGCGGATCATCTCACCGACGATCGCCGGGTCTGTGTCGCAGAGGAGGCTGGGAGCGATCCCGGTACGTAGGGCCAGCGTGGCGATCAGTCGGGTGACTTGTCCTGCTTCTCTGCTCTGTCTTTTGGGAGGAACTTCACGCCGGCGATGGTGTCCAACCATGGGGTGAACAGCTTCACCGGGACGCCTGCCGCCTTGACTGCTTCCCACGCTAGGTAGGCCATCGGCTTGAACTTCGGGTCGTCGAGGAACGATGACCACGAGAGGTTCGGATGATGGTCCTCCCACTTGCAGGCGACACCGTAGGTCACCGGTACTTGGTGGACTTCGCCGTCAAGCATCTCGACTTCAATGAGCATTCCGATCATGGGCGAATCCTACCTAGCGGAGGGTGAGCGATCAGGTGATGTCGCGAGCGAAGGTGCCGCCGACGAACTCGAGGGTGACCATGGCGAGCTCTCCGACCGTTGAGGCGATCGGGGAGAACGATGCGAGCATGGCGTTCGTGATGGTGTACTCCGGGTTGGTCGCCGACTCGGTAGTGCCGGAGGGCGAGATGACGAGGTTGGTGGTGCCTTGTCCGACGAGGGCGGCGCACATGGTCTCGATCTCGGAGGTGGATCCGCTGCCGCCGTACGACAGGTAGCACTCGATGGAGACCGAGACGGCCTGCAGGCCTTGGACGTACTTGCGTCCGGTGTCTCCCATGCTGGTCGCCTCGAGCGAGTCGTAGCCGACGGTCAGGGTGACGGAGCGCGCCTGATCGCTGATGTCGTAGGTCGTGGCACCCTGTGTGATGTTCACGGTTGCGTTGGACAGGAATGTGGTCGTCGCCATTGTTGGCTCCTTCTTTTAGTTGCGTTTGCTGGAGATTCGGACGGTCAGGTCGTAGGCCGGTAGTTCCTGTGACCCGATCTGTGCGATGGTGGGTTGGCCTCCGGTGATGGCGAGCGACGAGTTCATGAGAGCGTCGATCGCGGTGAGGAGGTAGTCGCCTGCGTCTTGGTTGCCGGGTGGCGGTGCCAAGACTCGGATCGTGAGGGTGATGTCGCCGACGTTGTAGGTGAAGGCATCGAACGTGGGGAGTTCGATGAACACGGTGAGCGGTCGGGCGTTCCGAGGGTCTGTGACGGGGACATAGCCTCGAGCGGTGATGACGTTCGCGACTGCGGTGATCGCTTCCGCGAACATTCCTGTGGCTGCCATGTCATGCCACCTGGCTCCTGCGGACCCCGAGGAGCTGCATGATGCGACCGTTGGTCAGGGTGGGCACTCCGACGGACATGGACTCGAACGACTGGAAGGAGTCCACAGAGCCACGTTCCCTGTACAGCGCAGAGGCATACAACGTCGCTCCGAGTTGGACGGATGCGTCGGGGGCCGTGGTGGGCGAGTCGAAGTAGCCGGCCTGTTGGCGTCTGCGGAAGCACCATTGGTTCGCAGCTGCGACACAGGTGGCGATGTAAGCCGTGTCATTGGCGGTCGCACCGGAGATCCCGAGGAACTCGGTCACGAGGGCCGAGCTGGTCCACGTGCACGAGATGCTCCACGTGAGCGTTCCGGTGGGGATCGCCGCCGACCGCTCGAGGTCGTCGCCGGCGTCGTAGAACAGCAGTTGGTTGGGGACGATGACGTCGTAGTTGTACAGGAGGTCTCCCTCCTGATCTACGCCGACGAACAGGAACGTCGGCACAGCGAACACGGTGTGCGTACCGTTCAGGCCGTGACCGAGGCCGGACAGCGTTATCGTCTGCCCGACCCCGATCTCGGTGTCCTCGAGGGTCTGGACGATGGCGTAGTCGTCGAGCCTCATGTGCTCGATAACTGTGTAGGTCGCCATGGTGTAGTCCCTCGTCCTTCTGCTGTGCCGTGCGTCAGGCCTGAGTGATCTTGAAGGTCTTGCCGGTGTTGATCATCGTCACGGCAAAATAGCCCCTGATAGCCAGCTCGCGACCGAGGATGGTCGGCTGGGTGAGACTCACGATCCCGCGGGCATCCTCATAGATCTCGTACGGAGCCTTCGTGCGCGGCTCGCACACGCTCAGGATGCAGGTCTTCGCGGCGAAGTTCTTGTCGGCGACGAGCTGCAGACCGAGGACGTTGCCGATCGCGTTGGCGGCGTTGATCGAGCCGGCGGCGTTCATCGGTCCGATCACGGGGAACAACGGGCGACCGGTCGAGTCCGTGAGAGAACCGAGCTGTCGCCACACATCCAAACTGACGAAGAGCTTGTCGGCGAACACGTTGCCGTTGGCGGCGATCGTCTGAGCGCCGGTGTAGATAGCGGCGACGACGGCGTCCGGGTCGGTGAAGTCCACGTTTGCGGCGGAGGCCTGCGTGGTCTGCGCCAAGAGCTGATCAGCGGCGTAGTTATCCGTGGCGTCGGCATATTGCGCCAAAAAATCGTCGAGGACGATCTGGACGGCGTTCGGGTCGGTCCAGTCGATCACTTGCTCTGACAGAGTCTGACTGCCCGCAAAAGTGAGCTTCGTGACGACCTTGTCCTCGACGACCTGCGTGGTCGCCGACACGGCGGTGAGCTGCGTGGACTGCTGACCGACGCTCAGGTGGGTGTCGATGTAGGGACGCACGAACGTGGTGCCCGAGCGCTGGGGCATCGCGCGGACGCCGAACGCATCGCAGACCGGACGAAGGGCGACGAGGTTGTCGTACACCGGTCCGAGGATCGGGGCCGGCAAGATACCGGGGACGTTGCTGGTGATCTGGTCACCGGCGGCGGCGTTGATTCGCGCGTTGTACTCGGCGAACTCGGAGCCTCCGACAGCCATGGCTGCGAGGTACTCGGAGGCGCTGGGCATCTTGAACTCGCGCTTGGCGCTCGCGTAGATCGGTGTCGTGGCGACTGCGGCCTCGACGTGGGTGGGCTGGACTTCCATGTTCTCCTCCTCGGAGTCTTGGGTTGTGGGTTCTTCTTCTTGCTGGGGTTCGATCGTCTCGGCTTCGTCAGCTGAGGCGGCGACTGAGTACACCTGTGCGTCGGCGTATGCCGGGACTGTCACGACGGACAGCTCCAGCCAACGGGCCTCGGAGACCTCGAGGACGCCTTCCTTGGTGCGTGTGAACTTGAGCGGTACGGCTCCGACGGACACGGAGTCGAGTGCGCCCATGGCGAGCAGGGCGAGGCTGTCGTCGGCGGCGCGCGTGGTGGCGAGCTTCGCTGAGAACATCATGCCCTCGTCGGTGGACACTCGTTCGGTGACGACTCCGATCACTCGGGTGTCGTCGTGGAACTCGAGCAACTTCGGGGCCGGTCCGTCCTCGGGGAGCGACCCCTTGAGGAACTTGACCTGCTCACCACCGGACAGGGTGGCGACCGTGTCCCACGGGACAGCGAGGCCGGTGATGGTGCGTGACGGTGCGTCGCCTTCGGCGGCGTCGAGCGTGACGAGTTGTGCGGTGAGCCGGATCATCGGCGTCCTCCTTCGTTGATGCGGACCTCGGCTTCGTCTTCCACCTCGACGTCTGCGAGCGAGTTCTCGCTGAGGTAGTCCTCGACGTCGAACTTCACGTAGCGGTTTTGGGGGAGACAGAACGACGACGAGAGCGTCTCCTCAATGCAATGGAGGATCTGCTTCGCGCCGAACAGGTAAAGATCCTGTCGGGCCTGCTGTGCGTTCTGGTAGGTGAACGATCCGGGGACGCCGATGCCGAGCAGGTACGGGGGGATGCCGCATTGCCGGGACAGCTCAAGCGCTTGGAACTGTCGGGACTCGACGAGTTGCAACTTGGACGGGTCGGAGGTGAACTCCTTGAAGGTGACCACGGAGTTGAGTGCGCCGATCGCCGAGTTGCGTCGAGCTGCGGACCATGCGGCTGCGAGCTCTGCGAGTTCTTCGCCGGACATCGGTTCGGAGGCGTCGGTCTGCTGGAGGTATCCGGCGGCGATCTCGTTCACGGCGAAGCGGTCGGCGGCTCGGTCCAGTTTGATCGCGGTGTTGATCGCACGGTCGCCGGTCCAGAGGAGGCCTTGGGTCGGGGCGATGAACTGGAGCACGTTGTCCATGTCGAGGGCCACACCGTTGAACGTGGCTTCCTGCGACGGGCCGAACCGTTGCGGACCCTGCTGATCCATCATCGACACCATTGACGCCGGGAGCCATTGGAACGAGAGCGGCCTGCCGGTGGCGGTGGACCTTGAGGTCACATACCACCATGCGGATCCGTGGAGCATCAGGTCCGTCGATGTCTGCGACATGATGAAGTTCCGGGTCACCTTGGGGTCCGGTTGGCGCATCCATTGCTCAAGCTCAAGGTAGATCTCCTCGTACTCTTCGCCGGTCCATTGGAGCGTGTAGTGCTTGAGTCCGAGGCATCCCACGACCGAGGCGATCATCTGCACAGACCGTGCGACGGTGGGGACGCTCAGGGCCTGTTCCTCTGCACTCCCGACTGAGTACGTGTAGAACTGGCCAATCTGGGCGGCTGATCCGGCGGCAGCCTTGAGCGGTGCGGACGCAAACGCCGCCTTCTGCTTCTGCCTGCCGAACGCCATACGACGGAGTCTCCCACCGTTTACAGGTGAGGTCTACTCATGTCAGCCAGATGCAAACGCCGCCTTTTTGCGGACGGCTGGGGCGAGCGCGCGACCGGCTGCGAACACGGCGCATCGTGCGAGTTCGATCGGGCCCGGCGACTTTTGTGCGGAGAGCGGTGCGCCGTCGTTGGTCTTGACCATGACGGCTTGGTTGATGTGCTCTGCGAGGGACACTTCGCCGGTGTGTCGGATCTGTCCGTCGAGGATCGCACGGCGCACGATCGGCGTCATCGTTTTGAGTTCGCGGTAGCCGACGATCTCGGTCCGTCTCCGATAATCCGGTGGGATGAGCGGCTCGTATCCGGGCGTGATGAGGAGCTGCGTGTCGTTGCCGTCGAGCACTTTGGCGATCTCGGTCCACATGGCGGTTTGCCGGTCTACGACGAACGCCACGGTGACGATCACCTCGAGGCCGGAGCGGACGGCTCGGACGCCGACGATCCGGTTCTCGTCGAGGCTGGAATCCACGGCGAGGAACCCTCCGGTCGGTGGTTCGCCGGTGGTCGTGAGGCCGTCCCAGACGTCGGGGGGAAGCCACGAGTCGTTGGCTCCTTGCCACAGGTTGAGGTGCGCGCGGACGAACTCGGCTCGGGGGATGGAGGTCCATGCGTCCTCGAGGGCCTCTTGGTCCACGGTGATCCCGAGGGCAGGGTTGGCGGCAGGCCACCATCGGCGGTCGGACGGGTCGATCCCGGCTGGAGGGGAGAACTCGCAGAAGTACATCCGTCCCGTCTGCCCGGAGTCGATCGCTTGGATCCCTTGTGCACGCATCTGCTGGAGAACGGTCGAGCCGGCGTCTCCGGCGGTAGACCAGCAGGACATCTGGGAGTCTCGGCGCGCGATCATCGCAGGCCGGAACGCCTGATAGACGACGGACGGCTTGATCTGCCAGATCTCGTCGAGGAGCAGGTAGTCGATCGAGTATCCGTGCTTGCCGTCGGTCGCAGCTGCGAGCCGGATCGTCGAGCCATCCGGGAACGTGAGGGACTCCCGTCCGAACGACTTGTAGGACTTGGCTCCGAACTTCTCGGTAAGCACCGGCTCCATCTCACGGAACATGACCGAGACTCGCTCGTACTCGTTGGCGACCAACACGACCGACTGTGGCTCCCCTCGGTTCGCCGCCATGCCCACGGCCCACCACGACGCGAGCACCTTCAACGCCACGGACTTCCCTTGCTGTCGGGCCGTCGAGGTCAGAGCGCTCGAGAACAGAAGCCGACCGTCCGCACCGTACGTCAGCTGATCGTCGATGACCTTCTGTTGCCAAGGCATCAACGTGATCCCGTAGATCGCCTCAGCGAACGACGCCACCTCAAGGCCGAATGTCCCAGCACCCTCAACCGGCGTGACCAGCCTCGGGGCAGATCCCACCCAATCACCACTCGATCCGACCCGGTTCAAGCCGGTTCCGGCTGGTTCCGTCCCTCCGAGAGAGTTCTCCCGAGGCTCCATCGGGGTGGATGGTTGGTCAAAAGAAAAAGTTCGGGGTGCGTTGTTGCGGTTTTGGATGCGGAGTGCGGTCTTGCGGTTGCCGTAGATCGCGCCTCGAGCGGTGTTGCATTTGGCGCAGCTGCCGACGATGTTGGCTCTGTCCCAGAAGTCTCCTCCTCGATCGGTCTCGATGACGTGGTCGGCCTGTGTACTAGGTCGGTCGTTGCACCAATGGCAGGTCGGCTCCTCGGCGAGCACTTGCTTGCGTAGGGCCTTCCACCGGGCTGTGCCGTAGAGGGGGTTGCCTGAGGGCATTAGGCGATCCCGTCGCCGTTGCAGGTTGGGCAGGTGACGATGGTGTCGTCGTCGATGGTTCGGCCTTGGCCTTGGCATTGTCCACAGAGCCTTGGCTTGGGTATCTCACTAGATGCCAACTTTTTCATAGTCTTTACTTGTTCAGTCTTTACTAATACGTCGGCATTTTCCCCGTGAGGATAATCCCTCTGAGGTGAGGTGCATCCGTCCACAGTTTGCACAGGCTTGTGCACAGGGTTGTCGTAGACGTCGATGTCGTACTTCCAGCGTCCCAGCGTGTCCTGATAGCGGCGTCGCTTGACGTACCCGGCTCGCTCGAGTTCGGTCATGGCGGTCCGGATCGCGTCGAGGCCCTCCTTCTTGACGGTGGCGAGGTGGGCTGTGGATGTCTGCCAATGGTCGGGCTTGGACAGGATGTAGACGAGGACGCCGGTGGCCTTGAAGGAGAGTCGGTCGTCGTTGATGACCTCGTTGCGGATGACGGTCCAGTTGGTCTCGGGTCGTGGGGTGCGCCGGATCACTCGCCCACCTCCCGGATGCACGAGTTGTCGCTCGTCCAGACGTTGCCGGACTCCACGATCACTTCCCATCCTCGAGGGTGCACGGGCCTGATGAACAGGACGCGACACCAGATGGTGCACTTGTCGGGGTAGACCTCGAGCGGTCGGATCGGCTGTTGCCATGGATGGTTCATTGGGTTCTCCTTGATAGTCGGTTCAAGATGACTGGCATGTCCGAGGGCCTCCAACAGTAGGCCTCGGCTCCAGCTGCGGTCAGGGTCGCCAACCACAGCTCCTGCTCGGGGGACAGTCGGCCCCGTGCAGACTTCAACTCGGCGAACACAAGGTCGCCGGACGCTCGACGTGCGAGCACTAGATCAGGGAACCCCCTGTGCCCTTGCAGGGGGGTGGCCCAGACTCCGGGTCGGATCTGGACGTTGCGAGTGTGGTGGACGATCCAGCCATGCCAGTTCGCGGCCTCAATGACTGCAGACTGGAACTCGGCCTCGGGGCCTCTCACTCGTCCTCCATGCGGAGGATCTCCATGTCGTACAGGTCGGCCTGCTGGACGGCGATGAACTTCTGGCCCTTCTGCCAGTAGTGGTAGCCCTTGTCGAGCACGTCCTCGAGGGACATCCAGCCGGCGAGCCGTACAGCGGAGCCGGAGATGATCGCCAGCACGTACGGCGTGTGGCGGTCACGCTTGTCCCGTTCGGCTTCCTTGACGATGAGCTTGCCGGTGCGATACCGGGTGGAGCGGACCTCAATGAACGCTCCGACGTCGTAGGCCGACGGGCTGTCGGGGCCGGTCCAGTCGTAGCCGAGTCCGGCGGCGCAGGCCAGTTCGCCCATGCATCCGTCCACGTTGTAGCGGAGCACAGTCTCGAAGCTGAGGCCGTCCTTCATGTTCTTGCGTCGGGTGGCGTCCACGTAGGACTCTGCCCGGTAGACGGCTTCCTCTTGGCACTCCAGCATCTGAGCCGGCGAGAGTTCGATGATCATCAGAACGGGTGCTCCGTCTTGAGCCGGTCAATCTCGGCTGACGCTTCACGCTTGGAGAGTGCTCGAGGGTCGCCTTGGTACTTCAACGACCGGAGGAGCTTGATCTGTGCGTCTGATGGGCCGTCGCCGGTCGGGGCCGGTGCGCCGCCCATGCGATCCACCTTCTGCATCTCCTCGCGTGAGGGTCGCTTCCCAGCCTGGTAGATCCAGTTGGCGAGGGCACGTCCGATCGCCGACGTCTCACAGTTCTCGACGTGGCTGGTGGCGTTCACGCCTCGGTCGGTCTTCTCCTCGTACGCGAAGCCGGTCGTCACGGGGTGCTGGTCGTCTCGATGTCGGAACACTTCTGCTCCGATGAGACAGGCGTGATCGTCCATGCGGATCAGCTCCGTCCGAATCCGTCCGTCAGGGTTCGCGGCCCAGAACAGGGCCAGACGCTCCTCGACGGTGGCGTACTGGGACAGGTCAAAGCCCACGGCGGTCCTCCGATCGTTGCTGGAGCCGGACGAGGTTGTGGAAGTGTTCGGCCTTGTAGCACTTGAAGCACCACACGGACCATGATCCGGGCGACCAATGGAAGATGTCGTCACCCTCGAGGAAGGTCTGGCATCGACAGCAGGCTCCGGCGGTCGGCTTCTCCAGCCGGTTGCGGTCAATCATTGAAGCCTCCGAGGTTGAGTTGCACGATGGTGTCGGCGGTGGCCTTGGTCATCGTGGACGGTGCCACGTCAAGGCTGTTGAGGCAGTAGGCGGTCTCGTGGAGGGCACGGCGTAGTTGCGCGCGCTCCTCACGGACGCTGTCAATCTCACGTCGCATTGAGGCAATAAGCTCAAACGCTTCGTGTTGCGAACGCTTCAGTCGTTTGACGTCCTCTTGGAGCAGTTGGAACTCGATGGCGTCGGGCATCGGATAATCCTCTCAGTCGGGTTTTCCGACACGGTAGCGGATGGGTGTCTCAACGTGGTGCATCCGTGACCGTTCGCGCTCCGTGGTGCCACCCCAGATGCCGGGCAGGGACCGGTCGGGGAAGGTCATGGCGTAGGCGAGGCACTCGACTCGGACGGGGCAGGCCTTGCAGACCTTGATGGCCTTCTTGGCGTCAGCTGCGCCGATCCTGCCGGGCTGTGGGAAGAACATCTCGAGGGGGAGGTTTTGGCAGTCGGCCTCAACCATCCAGTCCGGTTGGAGGACGTTCAGCACGACCGGCTCCACGGCTCCCATCCACAGCCACGATGGTGATCGTGCCATCGCCAGATCTCGAGGGCCATGGCGAGATTCACGGCTGGCTCGGTGATGCGGTCCCACGAGCCGAACAGGTGCGCGGTCTCTTCCTTCCACACTTGGTTGATTTGCATGGGGCCGTAGTCGTGCCCGTTCCAGCGAGGGTCGCCGGGGATGATGTTGAGGCATCGGGACTCTTGCCACATCTCCTCGAGCACGTTCACGACCTCCTCCTCGGGCCAGCCGACCTCGAGGACGAGCGGTGCCCAGATCTGGCATGGCGTGTCAGCCGGTAGGGCCAGCTGCGCTAGGTCGGCCTGCATGGCGTCGTGCGCCGTGACGGTGGTGGTTGGTGCCACGGTGCTCGTGGTGGTCGGCGTGGAGGGGACGGGCGTGATGACGACCGTCTGCGGTGTCGGCTCGGTGACAACTGCCGGTGCCGTCTGAGGGTCATCCTTGGTGATCCGGTGAACGATCTCGTTGCCTGCGATGAGGCTCATTATCGCGAAGAATGCGAGGACGAGATAGTCCGGGAGGGTTAGCTTCATTTGGTGCTCCTTGAGGTCGGTCCGACCGTGGTCGGCAGAAGGTGTCTCCTACGGTCTACCGACTCTGGGAGCCGATGTCAGGGATGGAGAGCCTTCCATGTCGTGGGGCCGACGACGCCGTCCACGATGAGGCCTCGAGCCTTCTGGAACGTGCGGACGTGCTGGTCGGTCACCCTGCCGAACTTGCCGTCGGCGGTGATCTTGAGGGCCTTCTGGACGGAGACGACGGCAGGACCCTCTGAGCCGACCCGTAGCGGCTTGCCGGGGTACGTGTGGGCCACAGGGGCCACGGGGGCCGTGGAGGGCTT
>Ga0255065_1000452_pt1 | contig 10001 bp, 2 predicted proteins | sample Colum_Cont_RepC__2_FD_188441 | JGI IMG/M metagenome (GOLD analysis project Ga0255065, IMG submission 188441) | Freshwater microbial communities from Columbia River, Oregon, United States - Colum_Cont_RepC_0h | ecosystem: Environmental > Aquatic > Freshwater > River | place: USA: Oregon...
ATGTTGTTCAATGGGTATAACTCGGGGTGGTCAGCAAGAATGACCTTACATCTCCGGAATCCCCCTGGCTTGCGCATAATCGGGCGCCAGTACCTTAGTAGGCGTTCCAGATTGCCACGACGTGGTCCGCGACCTTTAAGGATGTCCCCAGTTATTCGCTCCTGTGGCAAATCAAGAATGACATCTTGTGGTGCTTTGTAATTATATGTCATTTATTCCTACTTTATTTGTTGATTTGCGGAAACATATTGCGGGAAACTGTTTTACCAATAGTTGTCTTCCAGAATAGATGATGGGCAGACGGAGGGAATTGTAAAACATTATACTGCAAATAAATGTATGGTATTAAGTCGCCTTCGTTGAGTCGGGGAGTTGTCCCTGCAAGCGATGCTTCGGGGTCGTCATATGTCATTCGCTTATCTGCATACGGGTCTTCCCCGGTAAGTAACTTTCGCACAAATCCAATACATTGGTCTGCTGTATGTAGCGGTGTTCCTAACTGCGGACCGTCTTTGCCAAAGAATTTGTTTAGTTCTGCTCTGTATTTTTCTTCAGTCAGTTTCATGGATTAAACACCTCACTCATTCTATCCGAGGGGAGGCGTCCAGAAAAGACCCATTGAAGCAACTTGTTGAGTACCTGTAGTTCTTCATTAGTAAACTCGCGAGTATTGAGTCCTGAGTCGGCAACTTGAGAGAATGGGATTCCCATAAAGTCAGCAACTGCAGATTCGGCAACAAACTCAGCAATAGACCACTTGTATTCACCAAGCCAGGTAGTGGCGTCAACCAATGTCGCTTGATACGAAGAGTAACCTTGCGCAGGCATTGAACTTGGCCCAGTACTAGTTGCCTGTGATGGAGTTCCAGCAGGCAGGCCAATTTTCCTTGCTATTTCTTGCATGACTTTAATTTCAGAAGCATCCAATGGCGCAAGTTCGGTTCTTACCGTGCTAGGCATCGTTTCAAATACTGTCCAAAATTTACTATCCATTTGTCTTCTTTGTACACCATTAGAGATACCAGACAAACTTTCATCAATTGCTTCAGAAATGTATTGAACAACTTCATCAGCGGATAATTCATTAAATTCAGATAATGTAATACCCCCAAAACTCTTTGGCAAATCAACACTGTCTGGCTGAGCCCTGACCTGAGCAGCATTCTGTATGTTTTGAATACCCATAGCCAGTTCATCTTGTGTATCGCGGGCTAATGTTGAAGTTCCAATCAATGCGTCGACAAGCGGTCTAACTTCTTCTGGACCCGCTCCGTCTATTATTCGTCCGTTATCGCCCCTGAGGTCAGGAAAGCCCAGACTAGACAATATGACTGTGGGCGGAGTTTGACTCATTACTGGAATGCCATTTTCGTCACGGTCATACATTGTTATTCCACGCATTACATTTCGACGAGAACTTTGTTCTTTGCTCATGATTGATGGATTGATAAGTAGCGCCGTAATGACGGGAGTCATTGATTCGCCCGGCTTGTACTCACGAGCAGTGCTTAACCCAAGAAGAGAAGGTGCTTCGGGAATGTTTGCTTGCATTTCGTTCAACAAATTGGCAAGATATTCATTTAAGACAACAGGTTCATTGCCAAAGAATATTGGCTGATTAAGCCATGATTGCATATTTTGAACGAGTGCATTAACTTTTTCTGTCTTGACTTTTTCTATTAGTTCGTCAATTTCATCTGGGTCTGTGACTTCGGGATAATTAGCAATTAAATCTGCCCTATCAAATGGCTCAACGATGCCCAATAATTGCGCGGTATCATATTTATGCATTCCTGGATTGGGAGTGTTAATTAATTCTATTGCCGTAGTAAGAGTTGATACCTGGTCATGAATCATTTTTGATGTCCCAGTGAATTTCTCCAAATCTGGGATTACCGCTCCAGCCGTACCACCAGTTGTTAGCATTAGAATGTCTCGTTTGAAAGAATCAATATTTTCCTCTGCGTACTGGCGAATTTCCTGTTTATAGACATCCGGGAAGAACGCCTCAATTGGTAATTCTGATTGCAATTTTTTGAACGCTTCAGGCGTCAAACCTGCCTGTTTTTGTCTTTCTACATATCGCTCAAGATATTCATCGCGCAATTGGCGTGCTCTTTTGCGAATACTCTCTTCCATTCTGAGAAAATGTAGAGCATGCGTTGATTCATGAACTCCAACCAATTTTGAAAATATTGGCAACCATTTATCGAGCAGTTTTTCCCCATCAGAAATAGCATCTTTCAGATTTGATGAATTCAAGGAATTGACATATGCTTCTTTTGTTTTCGCAAGTGATTTTAGTAAGTCCTTAATACTTCCCTGCTGAATTGCCTTCCTAGTTTTGGATAAAAGCAAATTAGGGTCAAATGACGGGTCGACTCTAGAGATTGCGTCTGCGGAGTTAAATATTCCAGTCCAGATGTCGTTGAGCATTTCAGGAGTCAATACCGATGATGGGATGCTTGCTTCTTGTCCAGTGAGATTGTTTTGCGCTACGAGTCCATTAATCGTTGATTCATAATGCTCAATGCCAGATGCAATACCCAGACCATACTTGTATTCCAATGCGCGTATTATTCGTGCCTTATTGGGCTCTTTGTCCAAATCTCCCCTCAGCGCCTTGCTGATTGCATAACTCAGTGCTGTGAAGTTTTTCTTATCCTGTTTGAAAAGTAAATTAAGGAGTTGATTTCTTGAGTTTTGCTTATCCGTTTCCGCCGAATAGCCAATTGTGAGCATTGGTCGACGCAGTTTTTGTGGAATAAAACGGGGGCCTTCATCACTGAATTTTTGACTTAGTCGATAATCCTTGTTCCCCCCTGGCCGTTTTGTGTAGCCACCAGCACCAGCGGCTTTTTGTTGAGACATTGGTTTCACATTCCATGTCACATCATTGCGACTTGGGTCATCACCAATCATGAACAAAAACTGATTAAGGTATGCCGATTCCCACGGTTTTAGAGAGTCTCCATCGCTCTTGGAGTCAAGGAATTCAATACTTGAACGACTCTTATCTCCTTGAGGAAGGCCAAATGATGGAATTAGTCTCGCCAGAACGTCCATCGCATCTTTGCGTGTTTTTATTTTCTTGCCGCCGTTATACCGACGCGCCACAATATTTCCGACGTCCTCGACGGCATCTAGCATTTCTTCGCGTGTCGCAGAACGGTCTTCAACTTTATCGGTACGCCTGGTGGTGATGCTTCTTAAACCTCTTTCCGTTGAGGCATCGGGGAGAAAGTCAAATCCAGGAATGAATGGGCGCATCGTTGGTAGCCCGTCATCAACAAAGCCATCTCCATCACCATCCAGGGCTGGCTTTCCGCCAAGTAGCGGTCCAAGAGCCTTGAAGCCAATAGCGCCTCTTGTATTAAAAAGTGACTTTCTTGAAAGAACAGTCATCTCCATCGGCAGGCCACCTGTTGAAGCAATTTTTCTACGGAACTCATCAGCCCGAATTTGGTAGTCCTTGCGTTTAATCTCTTCGGGTCCGAGCGTTGTGATTATTGTTGCCCCAATAAGAAGGTCATCACTTATGGGTTGAGTCTTTTTTAGAAAGATTCTGTTCCATTTTTCGCGTTCGTCTGTAGCCGAACCTGGGGACCATAGGAACTTATGAAATTTAGAAAACTGCAATTCCTGAATTTGTGGTGTAGTTGTTATGAAGTGAAAGAATTTAACAAAATCTATTTGTCCATCCATGGAAACTACGGCACCATCAAGCATTGTTTCACCGTATGGCTGAAGAAGGTAATACAACTTATTGCCCTCAAATGCACCAACAAGAATGGCTTTTACCTTTACAGCCATGATGCCTCCTTGTGCGTGACTATCGGTGGGGATAATAAGTCGGCAAACATGAGTTCTTGTCCTACGTTCAAAGATTTTGCTCCACGCTTTGATGGGGCCTTCTTGAATAGCCGTGCAGCAAGTTTGCGTAGAAAAGAAGCCTGCGCTTTGGTGATGTAGCCCTCTTCTAATGCGTAACCAATTGCCCATCCAGAAGAATCGTTACGGAGTGTCTTGCGTAACTGAGATAATACTCCAGCAGCCCCACCCTTCTTGAAAGCCCCTGCCAAATCGCGAGTTAGTTTTTCTCCATCAATCTGCTGGCCGATTCCCCTTGCAACATCTGAAGCAAAGCGGGTTCCGGTGCTTGGTGCAGTACGTGCGCTTCTTGTAGATGGCGTTGCAGGGCGAGCAACTCGTTTTGCTGCCGTAATATTTGCGTTCCTGACACGACGTCTAGTCTCTGCCATTTCTACAAGCCTGTCACGCGTATCGGAGAATGTGCTTTCTTTGATTTGCGACATTCTGTCTAGCATCTCTGTTACAGCCGCACGTTTTTCGGTTGACATCTCTGCCCACGACTTTGGTGTGGGTCGGTCAAATGTTAGCAAGTCATCAAGGTCCTCTTCTGAACCAAGTTCACGAACTATTTGTGCACGAATATCATCTTGTTGTTTTTGTACACTTGCAACAGCATCTAATGCAATCTGTTCCATTTCCTTTTGTTGAGCCTTGGTTGCGCCATTAAGTATTCCTTCGGCCAATGAACGATTACCGTCATCTTCAAATTCACCATCGGGCCCAGATGATGGTCGCGGGTCAATCCCTATCGCGGCCATTGATGGGTAATCATCCGAGAATGAGCGTGGCTGCCTTGATGAGCGAGTTGAGGCAATTTCGCTACGCGCAGTACCAAAAATATCTCTTGTAGTCCTCGGTCGCTCTCGCCCAACGAAACCACTCGAAGGATTGCGTCCAGTGGTTTTGAGATAAGGGCCATTGGGCAGGTAGTAACCACTGTCTCTGACTTTTTCATAGTTACTTCCAACGTTGGCGTCGGTGTCCGCATCAAACTGACCGAACTCATCTGCTGACATCGCAGGAATACCTTCCGTTTTGGCATATGGGTCTTCTAGTCCAAGTTTTGCCTCTTTGATACCGATTTCCGTCTGGTAAGACTTTGCCAGGTTGAGGGCGTCGAATATGCCGATATCCAACTCTTGGGTATTGATTGTAAGCGGGGGCTCATTCTCGCCTAGCGTCAGGTTGAAAGCGTCAACGGCTGCCCACCTATGATGACCATCAACAACATACCCATCTTTTGAAGTGATAATCGTGCCCTTGGCCCACCATGGGTCTGCAAATTGAGGTTTGCCTTTTTTCATAACCTGTTGGCCGTTCTCGTCCAGAATCGGGATTTGACCATCAAATTTTCCATCGAGCCATTGCTCGCGCAACTCCAGGTATTCCTTGCTCCCACGCTTTGCGCCTCGCGATTCTGCCCATTGCACGAAACCTTCATGCGCAGTATCTATGCCAGCAAGCATGCCGCTTACTTTCTCTGCTTGAATCTGGCCCTGTGAAGCCGTGAATTCACTCGTATTAACCTTATTGCGAGTTTTTACAATATCATCGCGACCAGAAACGCGACGTAGGTGCTCCATGAATTTTGGAACAAAGTCAACTTCGGTATCTTTCCAATCAACCAATGAATAGAATTCTTTCTTTTCTTCATCAGTTAGAGGGGATTCGCCTTCTGGAAACTTATTGTCTGGATTTGGGTGTCGTGCTTTGAGTTTGTCAAATACACTACGTTGTTCGGGCGTGAGGTCTCCTCGTGCCTCCCATGTTGTTTTTACTAGCCCAGCCTTGGCTGCCCTGGCCGCAACAGTGTCGTCGCCTTTCATGCGTCCGCTAATCTGTGGCATATTCATTCGCGCTGTTCCAATATTTTTACCACAGAAAATATTAGTATTGGCAATGTACATGCGGCACGAGTCAATTTTGTAACTTGCTCTTTCTTCTGGACTCATATCGGTCCGCAGGTCAAGATAAGCATCAATTTCTTTTTGCAGTTGAGCAACAGCGCGTTTAACTTTTCTTGCTCGTGCTCCGTCTCCTAGTTCTACGTTGTAGCCAAGGGACATTAATGCCACGGCTGATTCTTGTGTTTCTGCAACATAGACTGGCTTGCCATCAATAATGCCATCACGACTAGAGCGAGATATTCCTAGTTCTGCCAATTCACTATCAGTCATATCATTGATAGCGCCCTTTTTATTGCTTTCAAGGTCGTGCAATTTTTTCCAAGTTTTCTGGGCTTCGGTAGATGGGGCGGCCTCTGCTTGTGGTGAAGTTTCTGCTTTCTGCGCAGCCTTCTCTATCTTTCTTGCTTTTCTTCTGGCCCCAACCGCTTCTCTACTGGAACGAGTACTACGCGTAGAGCGTGTGGTGTTGGCGGCATTTTTCGCCGCATCAAGACTCGCGTGCTTATCTCCAGCCTGTTTCAGATAGCCCAGTTCAGTGCCAGGAACATTTTCAATCGTGTAGGCGTTAAACGTTCCATCAGCATTTTCAGTCACATAGGTTGAGTTGTCACGGAACGCTTTTTCGCCAGGGACATCTGCTTCCTCAACCTGGTTGTACGCGAAAACTGTAGGAGGCAGTTCTCTACTGGAACGAGTACTACCTCGTCCGCCTATTTTCTGAACGTAGCCAAAACCTTCTTTTTGCTGATAGAGGTCTTTGTAAATTTCTCGTGCCTTCTGCTGTGCTAATGGAATGCCATCGGCATCTTCAACAAACAGTTCATTAATATGGGCATTCTTGGCGTCCATATCCATGGAACCAGCACCATCAACTCGTTCAAACATCTCCTCTTTACCAAGTTTGGCAGCCTTGATGCCCCAATGTTCTTGGTAGGCCTTACCAATAGCAAGAGCATCCTGAATTGGTGCATCAATAACAACAGACTTGAGTTTGAGTTTTGCTCGTTCATCTTGTCCGTGGTTGTATGCAATAAATGACGCCCATCTATGGTGCCCGTCAACGACATAGCCATCCGAGGTAGAAATGATGGAGCCGCTGGTAAACCACGGCTGAGAGATGATGCCCTGTTTCCCGCCTTCACCTATCGGGTCTCCATCACTATTTAGTTTTTGCCCGTTCTCGTCAATTAACGGAACAGCGAATGCGCTTCCATCTGGCTTGGATTGGCCATATAGCCATCTATCACGCATGTCGTAATACTCGTCGCTGCCATATTCAATATCTGGGTGCGCGTCCGTCATATACGCCTTGAATGAATGGTCATGATTCTTCATGCTCGTGACCATTCCGCCAGTCTTGGACATCTGGATTTGACCCTGCGATACAGCAAGGTCCTCTGGGTCTATGCCAGATTGGTCGTAAATAACCTCATCGGGGTTTTTGTCCGGGTTTGTCTTAGCGGATAGGCGCTTTACATAATCCTTGAACTCTTCAGTTAGATTTGCTTCAGTATCGTTCCAGTCGACCATGGAATAGAACTCTTCCATCTCGCCTTCTTCAAACGTATGTGGACTTACTGTGCGGTCTTTATTCAACTTGGCGTGCTTTGCCTTGAGTTCATTAAATCGTGCTTCTTCTTCGGGAGTTAACTTTGTGAGATTTCCATCAGCGTCGCGCCTGCCGCCCTTCCAGTCGACCTTGACGACACCCGCTTTTGCCGCACGGGCTGCGGGCGTATCCTCACCCCTCATGCGTCCGGCAATCTGAGGCATATCTGCACGCATTGTCCCAAGTCCGCCTTCACACCAGAGGTTTGTTCCACCGGCATAAAGGCGACATGTATCAATGACGGCAGTGAGGTCCTTCTTCTCAGACTTGAGGAACGCGTCTAGTTCTTTCTGAAGTTTTGCTGATGCTTGAACAAGCAGGGTTGGTGATGGCGCATCAGGTCCTAATTCAACGTGATAGCCAGCAGCAATGAGCGCGGCTGCAGTTTCTAGGTCATTGGCAATGAATAATTCCTGTCCGTCAATGAGGGCCATATTTCCAGAGCGCTCAACGCCAAACTTCTCAAATAGTTCCTCGTCACCAAGACCGTGTAGTCCACCACCATTTTCTGGGCTACCAAGTTCCGAAACATCACGATAGACATCCGCGACTTTTCTCTTTGATGGGGGCGTCGTCGACATATTCCCAGATGTTCCACGGACTTCTCTAGATACAGACGCAGACCGAGTACTTGATGATTCAGTGCTAAATATTGAACGTGAAACACGCGACTCAATATCATCCGTAGTGGCACTACGAGTGTCGTCGCGACGTCTGCTAAATATGGAGGGTTTCTTCGCCTTAGGCGGCATGAAGGGCTTCTTGTACCTGGGCCTCAGGGCCCATGCTTCCCCTCCAGCAGCAGCGGCAGCGGCAACGACTGCGGCAGAACGAAGGCCTTCACTTCTTAATCTCGCCTTGTCGGCATCAGACAGCGGCGCCGCATGCGCACTTTCATTTGGCATTCTTTCCGACCTGCCAGCCACATTTGCAATATGGTTGACTGCCTCTGAAATTAAAATTGGGTCATTGGAGCCATCACTATCATCTTTGAATGTCTCTTCCAGTACCCTGATTAATTCTGGCGGGAATCCTGTATATCTTTCTGTTCCTCGACCTGCCTCATTGCCCTTCCATGTGACAATGAGTTCATTAGTAGAGTCATCATAAGTAATTTTTTCAATTAGTTTGGAGCGCCGTGTATCAATTTGCGTTCTTTCACCCTTGCCAACACGGCTGAGTCCTGATGCCCCTGTAGTTCTACCTTTTTCTACCTCTGCATTAATTAAATCCACCGTCTTGGGGTTTACGGGCTTGACATCAATTGTTTCGCCTGACCCTGCATCTGGTGTGCCAGTTGTACTTCCCATTGAGGTTGAATCTGAGCCTTCACTCAATGCGGTCAAACGTCCATTGGTGTAGTAGTCATAGCGGCGCCTGAGTGATTCTGGAGTATAGATAGCATTCCCGTCCACATCTCGTGGATTCCTCTCATTTTGCGCTGAGAATTTTCTCGTACTTGCACCATGTGCGTCGTACCTAAGGCGCTGAAATAGTTTTTCAACTACTGATGAATTAGGGTCAATGTGAGGGAGGTTGGTAAGTTTGTCAATATCAGTGATGTCAAACCCATCCGGATTAGCAAAAATTATTGCTGGTTCGCCATCGCGAACATTGTAATCTGCCTGCGCTTTTCGGGCAGCCAGAACGAGGCGCATCCTATTGAATGGCTTAATTAGATGTTCTGCCTCTTTCGGCACCTTTGAGGTATCCCCGCTTAAAAGTGCATCCAGAATTTCGTCAAGGTCACCATCAATGAGACTTTGTCGTAATACATTCTTCAATCTATCGCGGCCACCCACTTCATCTGCATCTATTTTGTAACTCTCGAGTTCGGCGGCGCTGACCTTGATTGCTTCAACATCACTCTTACGAACGCCTCCACCAATGACTGCTTCGGCAGAAGGGCCAGACGAACTACTTCGCGACGAGCGGGTAGATGTTGGAGGCGTACCGAATGCATCGTATGTCCCACTAGCGACGTTATCGAGAATTGCAATTGTCTCACGCATTTTGTCAATTTCGGAATTGCCTGATTCTCGGCCAGAAACATGGGCAGCAAGAACTTCCCCCCTATCCGTCGAGAGCATTGGTGTCGCCTGACGAGCATCATCCATGATGTCGCCTCTCGTATACGCAGTACGCCGTGCTGTTTCGGGAACCATTATTAGTTCAACAGTTTTTCCACCAGCCGTGAATTCTCTGTGTTGACCAAATTCTGGCCCCTCTGAGAAGAAAATTGAGTCTCGCACAAAACCTTCCGATGGCAAACTATCCAAGTAGTCCTGAATTTCTTTTTTGCTTGTTGCATGCACGAGATAGCCGAATTGTGAGCGTAGATTATCTGGGGTTGCATCATCAATACCATTATTGCCCTCAAATGACTTTTGTAATGACGATGCAAGACTTCCAGGCTTTTCGTCAAAAATATTCTTAAGAACACCATCTCCGAGTAGGCCTGTTAGTTGCTCGGGCGTGATGGCAATTCGTGGCCTGTCATCAAATCCCTCATGGTATCTGAAAACTGCCTCTTCTACAGTTTTTGTTAATTCTTCGGCGGTTGATGAGAAAATTAATTGTTTTGTTTGTTCTGAAATTTCATTAAATAGATT
>Ga0255065_1000454_pt1 | contig 9987 bp, 9 predicted proteins | sample Colum_Cont_RepC__2_FD_188441 | JGI IMG/M metagenome (GOLD analysis project Ga0255065, IMG submission 188441) | Freshwater microbial communities from Columbia River, Oregon, United States - Colum_Cont_RepC_0h | ecosystem: Environmental > Aquatic > Freshwater > River | place: USA: Oregon | collected...
GTATTGCCTTGTGGCCCGGTAGGCCCAGCCACCGTAGACGCCGCCCCTGTTGGCCCGGTTGGCCCTTGCGCTCCGGTTGGGCCGGTATTGCCTTGTGGCCCGGTAGGCCCAGCCACCGTAGACGCCGCCCCTGTTGGCCCGGTTGGTCCAACATCTCCGGTAGAGCCAGTAGGCCCGGTTGGTCCGGTAACGCCCTGCACGCCCTGCGCGCCCGTTGGCCCTGTGGGGCCGGTAGGACCGGCAACTGTACTGGCCGCACCGGTAGGCCCGGTCGCGCCCGTCGGCCCCGTAGGCCCAACAACGCCACGGTCAACTCGCGCCTCGATGCGCGGCTGTGGCACGACCTCTAGCGATACCTGATGGCCAGGGTTGACGTCGATAACGACGTTGTTCTGATCTGTTACGCCGACAACAATGGGGTCGGACGTTGCGCCGACGGTTACCCTCATAGCACCACCACACCGTCCGAACGAACAAGGAACAGGAGAAAAATCACCATGTCATCGGCCGGCGTAGAGCCAGCGGCCGGGAATGAGACTTTGACCCGGCCCGAATAGCCGACGCAGCTTGTCGCGTTGATCTCGAGCTGCGGGTCGGTCGACATAAGCGACCAGGCACCGGCATCAATCACCAGCGTGCAAGTGCCAGCGGCCGCGTTGATATTGGTAATGGTGAGAGGAATTGCCGCCGGCGTCGGGTTGTAATCGGCAATATCGAACGTCAGCCCGTTGCGGGTATCGATAATGTTCGTGACCTGCCGCCGGACAATCTGCGCGTCAATCGTCGCGCCGGTCAAGTTGACCGGCCCGGACGTAGACGTAAACGTCAGATTCCAGTAGGTCTGCTGATCCCAGACCAGCTCGCCGGCCAGGATCGGATTGTCAAAACCGCTGACCTGGGCCAGGGTATTTTTGTTAAAGATGGCTATGGTTTTACCCTGCCTTTCAGATCAATTTCCCTGCTCTCAGGTGGTGACGCCGCCCGCTTTCTGCGGGCAAGCGTGAGATCATGTCTTGTTGGGCGATTATCGCATCGCCCTTAAATTTGCGGCAATTGAAATTTTGGGTTACGCGGTCCGTTTCCACATATACACCGTGATGTACGGTTGATAGTTGGCGTTGGTGCCGGACGAGCCGGTCGTGCTGTTGGAAACGGTAATGCCGGTGGTTGCCAGGCTTGTATTTTGCGTGGAATCGCCGGTCCAGCAAGGTGTGGCCGAGCCGCTTTGTATTTGTTGTGCTGAATAACGGGTGTATGTGTGTCTATGGCCAGGATCAGTAACCGTCGCCGTGTGAGTGTGCGACACAACGACCGCATCAGCGCTGCCACCGGTTTCCTCTGCCGTGTCAAACAAGGCATTACTAGAATCAAAACCAACGGGAACCCGGCCTGCACCAAATGCAGCCCAAGTGCCAAAACCTAACAATGTGCCAGGGTTGGTGCTGTTTGTTGCGTTTATATAAAGAGAACCAACTGGATACAAAATATTGCCAAAAACAGCGGCTGCGGCAGCGGCTGAACTTGCGCCTGTGCCGCCGTTGGCGACCGGTACAGCGTTGACCAAGCCGTCGGTGGCGTCCAGTTGCCCCGAGGTATTGAGGTTATTGGCGAGCTGAGACAGGTTGTAGGCTTGCGTCATTTATGCGGCTCCGTTTCGTGCAAATGTCTGTTGGTTAAGCAAGGTGACGTTGTTATTAAACGCCGTGGTCAAAATGTAGTTTGCGGCGCTTGCCGTGTAATCGTACCCGCCGCCCTTGGCCAACAAAGCGCCGTTGGCGTAAACCTCCATGCTTAGAGGATTGGAGGCAAACGGATAAGTTGTCTGGCCGTTGGTACTGTACGCTGTTGTGTTGGCAATGTTGCTCGCAGGCACCGCCAAGTTATTTGGTGCGTATTGAATGATCGTAAATCGTCCGGTTACCGGCGCAGGAAACCCCTCCACCGCGCCAAGCGCGATGTCGTAATCAATCTCGTTGATTTGACTTCCGTTAACGTAGATCGACTCTGCGCCGTTCTGGATAGCGTATGTTGTCGGCAAGAACGAGGTAACCGCCGTCACGTCCTGATCGTAGCGGCTGAACGGTGCATAGTTGGAACTGGCGGCGCGGTAGCGGTAAACGCTGTTTCCTGCCGTTGCCCCGGCAATCGTGCCGGTAAAGGTAATAACCTTGGTGCTGGTGTTAACCGTTGACACCGTGTAGGTGGTCGGCGTCCCGCTGTCGGTGAATGTCAATAGGTCGCCGGCGTTGATGATCTGATACGGCAAGCCGGTATAGGTGATTGAATTTGTGGTGCTGCTGGCGATGGTGATATTGAGCGCCTCGTAAGCTGCCGAGGTGCTAACGCCGCGCATATAAATAATGACCACCGTTTCGCCGGCGACGCAAGCCGTGCCCATGACGACGGTGGTCGACGTCTCCGAGTATTCGGTCGGGTCCAACAAGACGCCGTTCCTAAACACCAGAACCCAGCCGACGGTATGCGTGTTGCTGAACGAGGTCTGCCCACCGGTGGCCGTGTAGACCGTCTCGGTGTAAAAAAACTGGTCCTGCTCTTGAAACCCAACGACGCGGCCGTAAACGTCAATCGTGAGCGTGGCGGCAGAAAACGATTTCGTGTAGATGCCAGAACCAAAATTTAGGAACTCTTGCAGATTGACCCGCATCGTTCCGTCGACGTTGTTGGTGACCGAAAGGAAACCGTCATTGATGTTGTTTGACGTTGTGCCTGCAATGATACCAAGCCCGACCACACATTGCTGTCGTAAACGGCCGTGTTTGTTGGCACGAATGCACCGCCAAGGTTTACATAGCCAGCGTTTCCGACGTTGAAGCTGAACTTGCGGTTTGTGCGGCTGGCGTATAGCAGATAGTTAGCGGTACTAAAGTTGGCGACCGTGTACCATGTGTAGAGCGTCGGGTCGGTTCCGCCGTTCGCTGTAGCGTTGTTGTAAAGGCCAAAGTAAAGTTTGTTGCGCGGGTTGTAGCTAAACCCCGAGGTGCCGGTCGCGTTGTCTGCGTAGGCCACCGCCAGCCAGCGCTCGGCGTATTGGAAAGTTAGCGGTCGCCATTGGAACACAGACGACGATGGCGAGAAATTCGATTCGCCGAGCGCGTTGACATATTTGACGCTGAAATACCAATCGCCTTGCGGCAGCGAGTTGATCGTTAGAACGCCCATCGACGACGATGGGTTGTACGGATTGCCTCCAGGGTTGACCGCCGTCGTGCCAATAAAGATGCGTTGCGAATCGGTCGGGCTGGAGTAGAGCGAATAGTAGACGTTGGCGTACTGAACAATGCCGTTGCTCGCGGCCGTGACCGCAATGTCAAACGATGGCACCGGGTTACTAATTTGCACATTGGTAACCGTCGGTGCGTAGAGCGTGCCAAAACCCAGCGGCGAGCCGATACCGGTGTTAGGTGCCGGCGTAAACTGCGTGACGTTCACATCGTCATATACCGCCGGATTGAACTCTTGCAGAGTAAGGCTGGCCGTGATCTGGCCATCGTCTGTGAATGTCTCGGTGACCTGGCTGATGCGAAACAGCTTTGCGGTCCAGCCGTAGTTGGCGTTGGTCACCGTCACAATGTCGCCGGCCTCGAGTTGGATACCGGAAAAATTGACGTCGACCTTAACAATCAAATCTTCCCGAGCGCCCTCCAAGAATCGGTTTGCGATGTACTGCGCGCGCACCGAGTTATTCACCAGGCCGAGCGTGATTGTCTGCTTGTTGACCGGCTCGTTAGGGTAGAGCAGCGATGGGTTAACGACCGCCAGATCGAATGTGGCCGAATTGAATGCATCCTTTGCCGTTCCGTCGGGGAACTTGACCTCGGCGACGTTATAGGACGACGACAGATCAATCGGTGTGACCTGAATGGCCGACACCATGTTTGAATCGTTAATGTCCATGACAACCGTATAGGTCGGCGATTGAACGATCACGCCCCATTGCCCCAGAATCTCGTTGTATTTGATGAGGCAATCGCAGCACGCGGCCATTGCCTGCATATTGGCCATGATGGTCTGATTGGTGTCAACCATGCCGTCAAAGCGAAAGCGCGTTTGAGTTGAACTGCCGCCCGTGTATGGCGTGTAGGTCATCATTTGATCCGAATAAGTATTCAGATCAGTAAACGATGTTGTGTTGACTTGCGTAGCGTCAAGTGCCGCGCCGTAGCGCGTCGACAGCAGAAAGTCAGAAAAACAATCGCCTGGCCGATAGCGGCTGTTGGTGATCTGGAACCGTGTCTGCTGTAGGCCGGTGACGTTGGCCGATTGGCTGTAGGTGAGCTGCACGATGGCAAACGCCACGTTGCTCATTAGCTTGGTGGCATCCCATTGATACACCAAGTTTGCCGATTGCATGATCTGAATGGCGGTCTGAGCAGTATTGACGCCCGACGACGAGCCATTCCTAAACAGGTAAATATTGATCTTGCCGTTGACCGTGGTGTCGGTGATGCCGGTCGACTCGTCCAGCAGGCCGGTAACCTTGTATTGATCTGTTGGATCAAATACGCATCGCTTACCGCCCCAATACACATCGCCGAACGTGTAGGTGTCCGGCGTGGCTCCGTTCTGGCCCTCGGTGTTTGTCACCTCGGCAAGCGTCAGCACATAATAAATTTGCTGGTTGTTGCTGGTGATGCTCAGGTCGGTAACGATGCCGCCGACATAGGCCGAGCCATAGACCACCGGCACCTTGTTGTCGCCGGCTGGCCCTAGCTGCTGGTTGTTGCCAGGGTTGGGCTGGCCTTGAGCGTCGTTAAAGTTTGGGCTTTCAGGGCCGAATGCTTTGCTAATAATTGCAGACGCAACCATATTGATTGCAAAAGCAGCGGCTGTATATCCAGTAGACCCAAGAGCTGCCGCAGCCAAAAGAGCATCGCCATAAATAGCGCCAAGAACAATTGAAGCTGGCATTACATCACCCAAAATTCTTCTAAATATTTGAACCCAAAGCGACCGTAGTCTAGGTTGGGGCTGTTGCTCATCTTACTGATGAAGAAATTGCAGATACGCCCCTGTTCTTTCATCTTTTGTCCCGCCTCAATGTATCGTTTTAAAAGCCGGTGCCCTGCGGTCCCGCCTCGATGTTTTGGCTCGACCCACCAGGCCAGCTCTGTCAGCAGCAGATGCGTCGGCGACCAGCGGCTCGGATGAATGCCGGCAATCAGCATTCCCACTAGGCCATCGTCCTCGGCTACCAGCACCACCCCCCGGCCCGCCATGATTTCGCACAACATCTGCGTGATGTAAGTTGCATTATCGGCCTCGGACAAAAATTCTAGTGGCGTCTGTTCTCGATATTTCCGCAGCATATTCAGTAGCTGCGGCAGATCGACCGGCGTTGCCTCACGAATTCGCAGGGGCATCTTTGCCAAAGTAATAATTGATGTTTTGAATGAATGGCACGCGATTCATGCTGGTATCGCCAGGATTGAAAAACTGCCAAGCGTTATTGTTTGTGTAGCGACCGGCGATTCGGTTTTGCAAAATCAGTTGCACAGACGACGCAGCAACGTTGATTGTGCCGACATAAATACGCGCCTCTTCCATCCATTGCTCGCTGATCTGAAACGATGTGATGTAGCCGCTAAAGAACTGATACAGACCGCCAGAGCCGCCCGAAGTGATAAGCGCGCCGGTCGTGTCATAGAACCCGTGCCACATCTGGATCGCCGACCCTTTAATTGATTGCCCCAACACAAAACCAAGCATTGCCGTGTCAATGCCGACCAGCGTTACCGTTGTCTCGTTGGCTGTCGATTTAATGTCGCGCTGAACATTGCCGACCTTGATTAGCGTGCCGACGGCGCTAAACTCGGTTGCGTCGACCGCCGGCACAAGTTGATTTGATGGCGCGGTCGTAAACCTGAAAATGTCTGTGCCGTTATTGATCCGAATGAAATCGGCAATACGAATGTTGTTTGTGTTGTCGACAGGCGCAATGATGTTCATAGGACAGACTCAAATGCTTTAAATGTGCCGTTCCAAGAAATGAACGAATCGTTCGTCATTGGCACCAGCGTGTAGGTCGGGTAGTCCCGCAGCACCACCTGAAACGTGATGCCGGTGTACGTCGTGCCGCCCATGCTTACCGTGGTTCCAAACTCGCCGGCCACACAGGCGACTGTGGATGCCAGCGTTGAAATAAGGTTGCGATGCACCGGCACATTGACCGTGGGGTTTGTGCCGCGCAAAACGTCGGCTGTGACGATGTACGAATAGAGTCCGACCTGTACAAAATCGCCAACTTTAAACAGATACGCGGTTGAACTAATGCTAGGCAGCGACCCCAGCACCAGCGTTTTGTTTGCGCTGGAGGTTTGCCATTGGCAGGCGGCAATCTGGCCCGAGGTCATATCGCCTTGGTATTTGATGTAGTTTAGCCAGCCTGTCGAACCAAAATTGAGATACTGCGTCAGCGACTTGTCGGCCAAGCGCAGTTGATTCAATGTGCCGCGATTCTGCGAATAGAGTAGATAGTTCATTGGCCGCATATCAAACGCAAAAGGCACCACCGTTAGAATTTCCGAGGTGGTAATTTTCTGGTTGCGGCTCAGGGTCTGACCGACGAATCGCTGGTCATTGATGCCCACCGACTCGCAGATTGAAAGAATGGTTTGTAGGCTCATTTAGCGGCTCACAGGTAGAGAGCGTTGCGCCGACTGATTAGCCGCCCACACCGCTTGTTTGTTTTTCGCCAGGAACGCAATGCCCGACTGCGTATCAATTGCGCTCATGTTTTGAATGATCGGCCCGTTGTAGTTAATCACCTGGCCACCCATTGCGCCGGCCAGCGCGTGATTGGGAATCACCGTTCCCGAATTTCTAGGCACCACCAGCTCAGGGCCGCGCTCGCCGACGAGGTACGGTTGACCAGATGAAATGTCGCCGCCATCAGCTCGGGCGGTTAATCCTAACCCCGACGACGGCGTGCCGTAGCTTAACGAGTATTGAGAGACGCCAGGCGCAGACCCGAACAGGTTGATTCCAGCACCGCGAACGATTGCCGAGAACAACGCCGACGCCTGCGCTTTGAGTTGAATTGCAATAATGTCGGCAATGATTGATCGGGCCAGATCGGCAAATTTTAATTTTCCCGTTCTTGCGAACCTATCAATTGCCGACTCAATGTTGTTGGCAAGAGATGAGAACATAGACTCGGCAACCCTTGCGGCGCTTGTCGCGTTATCCCAGCCATATTTAAACGAGCGTTGCGCGTCTTTTTGCTGTTCAGTCAGACGAACCATTTGCATACCAGACTCGTAAATTTCTTGCGTCCGGCGTTGGATTATTTCCTCGTCAACACCAAGACGGCGAGATGTTCTTTGGAATTCGGCAATGCGAACCTCTAGGTCGTACATGGCCATCAATTCTTCACGCCGTCGCTGACTAAACGACAGAGTTTTCATTTCATATTCGACGCGCTCATTTGCCAATTTGTTTTGGCGCGTCTGCTCGTCAATTGATTGACCGAATGCAAATTGTTGACCAGCTTTTTCTGTTGCGTTGGCAAGACCGGCGGCGGCTGATTCGCCAGCGCGGCGTTTCTCCGACCGCATGAAATCAGAAGAATTTTCAATCTGAGACAAAAGCGCCTGATATTCCAGACGCTGTTGCATAATTTTTTCTTTGCCCTCTTGGAGCAATTTCACGCGCTTGGCTTCAGCGTCGGCAGCATCGTTGATTGCTTTTTTAATGTCTGGCGCTGCATCCTTGTTTTGGATTAGGTCGACCTTGCGCTTGTTCTCAATCTTTGCGAGCTGTTCTTGCGTCGTCAGTTGATCGGACAAATATTCATAAAGCGATTTGCCCAAGACGGTTTCATCCATCTGAAGCGCCAACCGTTTTGCGTCAATATCGGCCAGCGTCCGAGACAATGAAATTTCTTGCCTGTATAGCTCCAGCTTTTTTTGTTGCTGTTGTGCTTCTTTAGATTGCTGAATTTCGCGTTTTTTGGTGACTTCCCATTCGGCAACTTGGTCCGCAATAGAAGGCACCGCCATTCCTTGACGACCACCAGTTCCAGCGTTGGAACCACCTCCCATAACTCGCTTTTCGGCAGCATCAAGTTCGCGGCGCGCTTTTTCGGCGTCCGCGACCATTTCTTTATGGATTTGGCGAAAGCCCTCAAAATCAAAACGCATTAAGGCCGCAACTTGTGCAGCCATTCCGCCAATTTCTGTACCTATGGTTTTAAATACATAGGCAAGATTCATCCCCAAAATGGCAACAGTTTGAAAAACTGTTTTGGCTACTTCGCCAAAAACTTTGGTTTCAAGGCCCAAAGTTTTCATGTAGTCAATACTGGCCTTCAACGGCGGACCAAGTTCAACCGCAACAATTTGCAACGCATCCCGCCCTGTTTGAGCAAACAGGTCGTACATTTCTGCCGCCTCTTTTAGCGCCTGGGCCTGCTCTTGCGTGGCTTGTGTTGTTTCCTGTAGACCTCTAGCCAGCGCGGTAAAGTCAACGCCTTTTGCCGCCCGACCAAAAACATCCATTGCCAACGCATTGCGCGTCAACGGATCGGCAATCTGGCCAATGTTCTGTGCGGTCTTGGCGAACAGTTGCTCTGTATTAAGCGTCGCCAAGTCTTTAAGAGAAACGCCGGCTTTGGCAAATGCCTTTTGCGCTTCGTCTGATCCAGATGCGGCCTTGTCTACAAAGCTGGTAAACGAGGAAAGAAACTTGCCGGCGTTTTCTGCTTTGCCGCCAGAGTTGGCCAAAGCGTTAGACAGCTTGATAACCGAATCGACCGCCACATCATTTGCTGCGGCAACGTCGACAATTTCGTCGGCGTACTTTAACGCGGCAACAGATGCAGCCGTAAGCGCCGCAACAGCAACGCCGCCGTATCTTTGCGCGCTGTTGGCAAACTCGGCCATTTTGCTGCTGGCCGTGTCCAACCCTTTCACGAACTCGGCGCTGTTTAGACCCAGGACAACGCCGAGCCGTGAAATGATGTTAGCCATTATTCAAACCTCTTTTTGTCGAACCCTGGTGCGCTCGCCATGAATGCCAACAGGTTTTGATTGGTCGCCTCTTCCTGCAAGTGTTTTGGCAGCGGCGGATAGATGTAATCGTAAGCCGAACCGATAATTGTTTGTAGCTTGTACGGCGCAGAATTTGCGGGTCGGATGTAGTTGAACATCCCGTTTACCATCGTGCCCAATAGAGTGATGATCGACTGATTGCCAATCACGCCATCGGCATACATGGTTTGAATGTTTGCCATCGTCACATCGTCAATGTCGGCAATGCTGTCGTGGGTGTGGCCGTTAAAGATCATTGCCGACTCAACTTGCAACCTTAACGACCCAATCAGTTTTTTCGAGCTTCCCTGTACGTCGGAGAAATGACCTCACCAATTTTTTCGCAAATGGCGAGCTGCACAGACAACGGCCACTCAACTTCGATTTCTTCGTAGGTCAGATCGGCCAGGCTTTCGCCTTCAATCTCCGGCACCAATAGCTTAATGAATTCGGTGATGCGCGTTTCGGTGATGCATTTGGCCTTTGCGGCCTCACGCATAGAGCGCCCTTCGACCAGCACATCGTCGTCGGTGAACTTAAAAGACTCTGCGCCTTCGTCCTTAAACTGCATCAGCGGCTCGACCATGCTCTGATAGATGCTGTTGATCCGATCCGAACTTGGCTCAGAAATGCGCCGGTAGATTTCGTCGGATTCGGAAACGAGAGGCACGCGAACTTTGAAGGTGTGGCCACCGAGTTCGAATTTGCGGATGAGAAGATCTTTCCGTTTTGCTTCATAGGCAGAACCGAGTGCAGAACCTAGTTTGGTCATCTTGTATTTTTCCTGTATTTATTGAGTTGTTGTGCCAGCGCTTCTCCCAAACGAGAAACGACAGCTTGTGCATTCGACTCCATTGCGGGTCGAAGGTACGGTTGCGCCGAAATTTTCGACGTCCCGAATTCTTGCGCGATTGCGCGCGCGTCCGATTTGATACCGGTA
>Ga0255065_1000455_pt1 | contig 9981 bp, 3 predicted proteins | sample Colum_Cont_RepC__2_FD_188441 | JGI IMG/M metagenome (GOLD analysis project Ga0255065, IMG submission 188441) | Freshwater microbial communities from Columbia River, Oregon, United States - Colum_Cont_RepC_0h | ecosystem: Environmental > Aquatic > Freshwater > River | place: USA: Oregon | collected...
CCGTCCTTGCTGCAGCAGCTGTCGTGGCACCAGTGCCGCCGCTGGCGACCGCAAGAGGAAGCGTGATCGAAGCGGCTGATGCCGCGGCAGCCGCAGCACTTGCCGATGCCGCAGACGCCGAGCTGGTTGCGCTTGCGGCAGCCGACGTTGCCGCTACGGCATTGGCAGCTGCATTCGTGACGTCGCTCGACGTCGGACCGGGAGTCGGGTTGCCGTCTGCGTCAAACGAAAGAGTCCGGTTGGCGCGAGCCGCCTTGAGGGGCAGGTAGCCAATCGAGGAACCCTCGGTCTCGTCCATCCTGAGGGTTCGGGAGAACGTCGTCTTGATCTGCTGGAGGATCGCGTAGAGCTTGTCGATCCAGGTGTTGAGCGCCGTGACGTTGAAGGGTCCTGCCGTCGGGAAGTCCGTCGTCCGAGAGACCGGGACGTCGCGCCAGACGCGAAGGCTGCCGTTGGCCACGGCCGAGACAAGCGTAACGCTCCCGCCCTCGAAGCCAGAATCCGCCGTCACCGTGGGGGTGACCGTGAAGTTTGCCGATGCGATCTCGACGCCGCCAAAGGCAACGCGGATGTCGCTCGAGGCAAAGTAGCTGAAGGAGAACGTGAACGGCCCCGTTGTCGACGTGGTGACCACGAAGACGGATTCGGTGGCGACGTCGGGGATCGTCACATGCGGCACAGCCAGTCCCTCCTTGTGGACGACGGTGTACGAGGTTTAGCGGAACACGACATTCGCGTTTGCCTCGGGATGTGGCCCAAGGGCGTCCTTGATGCGATCTCGCGCCCACCAGAAATGCGTGGTGCGGCCAAGGATCGGCGCAAGGCGGGACAACCGATGAGCCGTGTCCTTTGAGCCTGGATCTGTCGCCATTCCGTTGATTGCCTCTGCATAGGACAGCGCAAGCGACGGCGTCGGGCCAGCAAGGTCCGCGGCTTTCTGGATCCAGTTCTGTTCGCGAACAGGCGCGCCAATCATTGCCGCATAGCCAAAGCGGCCATCCGTCAAAGTGTCTGGCACCTTGGCAAGGTCGACAAACCACCCAAGGATTCCCGAGCGATCCACGGCCTTTCCAAGGCGCTCGGTGAATTCGCGCTCGCGCTGGCTCCCGCTTGCCGCAAATTTGAGCTCGTCCACCATCCAGCCAGCACCAACCATCATGGCGATGCCGCCCATGAGGCGCTGGTCCTTTTCCTGGAGGGCCGGAATGAGAACCCGGTTCACCGTCGCGATGCCAAAGGACTTGAACTGGCCAATGATGCTGCCCGCCTGAGTGCTCATCCACAGAGGCGATTCTGCCTTGGACGGCGTGACGACGATCCTGTTGACCAGATCGCCGACCACGGCTGCAAACTCGCGACGCGTGACGTCGTCCGTCCAGTTGAAGGCGTTTGGCAGGAACAGCCCGCCGCCCCGAACATTGGCGATCGCGGTTCCGGGATTGGCAGAAGCACCCATTTGAGCAAGTGGTTGATCGCTGTCCGCAACACGCTCGCCATGCTGGCTCATCTGGGCAAGGAACCGATCGCGCATGTCGTCAGTGATGCCACGGGCGCGCAGCTCGGCCAGCTCCATGGCCGGCAAGGTGCCGTCGGCCCATGACTTCAGGCGACGCTCGAGGTTGTGCTGCACCACGACGCCAGCCCATTGCTTCATGAACGCCGTCCACGGACTCATGAGGTTGGCGACGAAGCCAAACGCATGGAGGTTGTCGAGGCCGCGCTCGAACAACGTGTAGCGACCGTGGATGTCAGAAAGGTCCGTGATCGCTAGCGCCCGCGAGTTGAGGACCATGTCCAGGGCTTGGCCAGCCTCCTTGACGAAGGCCGCATTGTTCTGGACTGCCAGTCGAATGGCCGGGGTCTGGTTTGACAGGAAGCTGAAGTAGGGCCGGAAGGTGTCGGCTATGCCCTCGCGAAGAGCAAGGTTGGCGATGTCCGGCAACGAAGCAACGGCACCAGTCAGGAGCGTCATGGCGCTGAGTTGCTTGCCGATGCGAACAGCACGCGAGCTCACGGAAAACGGATCGGCGACCTGGCCATAGGTGCCGCGCAAGAGGTTCAGAAGATCGGTTGCGTCCTTGTGCGAGGCGCGGACGTCATTGAAGAGTTGGACAGCTTCCTTGCTGCCAGGGATCGTGAACCCATCTCGCGTGACCGTGTTCGACCCGAGCATGTTGCGGGTAGAGTTTTCCAGCTTGAGAAGCTCGCCGTCGTATTGCTTGCGGATTGCGTTGAGGACGGACACGGGCGCCGGCATGCCGTTGATATCTTCCCACGTCGAGACTGCCCTGCGAGCGATCGCCTGCAGGATGTCGAGCTCCTTCACGAAGTGCATCATGGTCGCCATGCCATGATGGTGAAGGTTGCCCTTGAGGTACGGGACGTTGGGCCGCGGGAAGAGCGCAGCCATCTTCTGCCCCGCTTCGACGTAAAGCTCTGCTATCGCCGTGCGCAGGTTGACGTCTGGCGTGCTGCCATCAGCGCTACGAAAACGGCGGCCAATCTCGAGGTCCGTTCCCATCGTGCGCGCATAGAATCGCGCCACGGCCTCGGGATCGGTGTTGATGAACTCCTTGAAGAAGGTCGATGGCACATCAAGGCTGCGCTCGTGCATCGACTTGGCCTTGCCGGCGATTTCCCCATCGACGGAGACGAAAGGCCTGTCCAGCACGATGTAATCGGCAGCAGCCATGGGGCTGATCCGTGCGTGCGGATGGCTTTGGTCAAGCATCGACCTGTAGTGGTTCCAACGCTTCTCCCAGAGCGCAAATCCCTCAGGCGTCTTCAGGAACGGTTCGTTCCAGATGCGCGGGAAGTAACGCTCGGTAATCGTCTGGTGCCGCAAGGCGAACGTCCGCACATCAGGCGTCGTGTCCTTGACGAATCCCAGCGCCTTGCGCTCAGCCGAAAACTCGTCGAAGAACTTGCGATAGACAGCAACCGCTTGGTTGACCTCTGGGATGGCGTCAACCGTGTCTTCGATGAGGGCGGTCGTCACGCGACGATTGAAGTCTTGGCGCGTGAGCTGCCCAGACTTTGGTGGTCCGTTCACGAGATCGCTGAGGCCCGTGCCAAGCTTGCCGAAGTACCCTGCTCCCGGCTTCCCACGATGGGCCATGAAGGCTTCGTCTGCCTCAAGCACGGTCCTTGCGAGCAAACCTTGCCACCGCCACGATCCAACCTCGGCGCTGATCGGGTTGGAAGTGCCCGCCTCGTTGAGCTTGGTCTTTGGCGACGAGAACAGGCGCGTCGTGATGTCGAGCATCCCGTCAAAGATCGACGTCACCCCACGCATGAGGGGGCTGATCTTCCAGTTCTCGATCCCAATGCCGGTTTCCGATGCAATCGTGCCGGATTGAGGGGCGCGAGGGTTTGAGGCAGCACCTGCGCTACCTGGCGGCTCTGATCCATCCCGCTGGCGGTAGAACACCGGCATGTCAGCGCCGGAGCCAACGTTAGCCGGCTCATCAGGAACAAAAGAGTCAGTCTCGTATAGACCTGGCTCGATGGGTGACCTTGGGTTCTCCGCGGCATTCGTAAAGCCATCGGCAAAGGTGCCGCCCTCGGGCTTGGGCGCCTTTGCGGGCTGCGTTTGCGTTGAACCATCGGCGCCGGCACTTTTCGACGCGATGGGTTTGCCATCCGCGTCGGTTGGAACGAATTCCTCGGCGCTGTAAAGGCCCGGCTTGATGGAGCTGCCTCCAGGAGAAGGCTCTTCGGACGAGCCGGCAGCTACACGTTCCCGTTCGTCATAATCGCGCAGCGGACGAAGCTTGAGGTTCTGCTCGAGCTGCTGCCGGGCCCCCCTCCTCTCGAGCCAATACACGCCGGCTCCAAGTGGTGCGGCCATGACTGCACCAGTCGTCACGTTCGCGACGGCGTCGCCAAGCTCGAAGGTTGGCTGCGACATGTACGACGCGAACGATTGCAGCCCAGTTGCCGCGAAGTTGGCCGCCTCTGCTCTTGCCATGCTCCGCATCAGCGTTGGTGCCTTGCCAAGGAACCCCAGGCCGACAGCATTGATCGGATCCGTTGCACCAGCAGCCAAGCTGAACCAGAAGTAGGACGATGGGTTGTCCTGGGCAACGCGAGCGTTGTAGTCGAGCTTTTTGGACTCGAGCAGTCGCGTGTCGTACTCCTCGCGGCTGTTCGACGTGTTGAGCCACAGGCGGTAGCGAACCATCCGCGGATCATCATTGATGATCTGGCTGGTCAGCTCATCAGCGCGAAAGTCAGGATCGGGCGCAAACGACTGCCGCTGGGCTGCTTCGTAGACCTGGTACGCCGACCAGTTGTCACCAAATGCCGCCTTGGCTGCATCAAGCATCCCAGAGCCGTAGGCCTTCCAGCGATAGTCCATCGCTCGAGCCTGGGCATCGATTGGCGACAGCTCGCCAAGTGGCGTTGGCTGGAACCCCGGGATGACGAAGGGATCGCTCATGGGCTCGAAACGGTCCCGCTGCGCGCAAGGCTGAGGATCTGACCAATCTCAAGCCACTTGGCCAGCATCTTGACCTCGTTGTAGTTCGTTCCGCTTGGCCGTGTTGCCGCAAATTCCTGATCGCTCATCGGCGGTGCGCTCAGCGGCCTGCCATCGGCTACGGTCGCCATGCGAAATGGGTCCTGAATCTGGCGGATCCATTGCTCTCGCGTCATGCCGCGCAAGACGCTTGCCGAAGGCTCTGGTTGGTTCTTGTTGCGCTCATCAATGATGGCTTTGGCCTCCAACTCGGCGTTGGAGCGGATGCTTTGCAGTTGAGCGTCGCTGATGTTGGGCACAAACACCTTGCCAATGGGAACGAGCGTCTTCTCTCCCTTCCCCGTGTCGGCCAGGACGCGAACGTCGTAGCTCCTGCCGTCTATCTTCTTGCCGTCCTTCTCGACGGAACCAAAGCTGTCGAAGGAAACCTTCCACAATCCGGGCTTTGACACCGCTTGGATGCCGTTGGTCACGGTCTCATCGGCAAACTTGAACCCGTTCTGGATTGCACGATCGGCGAGCGGCGCAAGCACAGAGCGCGCAACCATCGGGCCACCTGGACCGCCATCTATCGGATGGAGCGTCCACTCGGCGACATACTTGGCGTTGGGGTTGAACGCTTGTGCGTTGTTTGCCCCGCTGTAGAAAGACGGGCGGTATCCACTTCCCTGCCATGCGCGCTTTGCGTTGGCAGCAGCACCATTTATGTCGCCGCCCATTTCGAGGGCGCGGCTAGAGACTTCAGATGCCAATCGAGCCTTGTCGACGGGGTTCATTGTCACCGGCGCTGTCTCGAATGCCCATCCGATGATCGGCAGGCCTGCCGCCACATCGAATCCAGAGAACGGGTTGCCTCCAAAGAGAAGAGACAATCCCTCTACGGCACTCTGCACTACCTTGCTTGACTGGCTGAGATTGTATCCGGTCTGGAACGGCTTGACGGATCCCTCGTACCCACCAAACACGGCGCGTCCTGGCGTCTGGGAAAGCCCAAGCCATCCATCAAGCGCATCAACGCCAATCGACGACAATTCGGAAACGGCCTTGGCGCCGGCTGCCGCAACTTGACCATCAAAATTTGGAACCGCCGCTCGCACCTGAGGCCCTTTGATGGCGCTGTCGGCCCAGCTCTTGCCAATGTCACGAAGCTCAGCGTTGAAGCGCTTCTTCTCGACACTCAGGCGCGCTTGATCAGCACCAGCATCTTGCATGTTGACGATGTGCTGCTGCATCTCTCCCCAAAGACGAGTGAGCTTGGCGCGATCTTCTGCGCTAGCAAACTGTGTGTCCACAAGAGCTGACTTGATGTCAGGACTGTTCATCATGAGACCAAGCATTGGTCCGTACTTGCGCAGCATGCCCTCGGTTGGCGCCTTGATGAGGCCGCGAAGATCCTCGAGGACTTGCGCAGACATGCCGCCACCGCGAAGCATCATCTCAACCATCATGGGAGCATGGGTCTCAGGCTTGGCTTCCCAGCCACTCCAGACCACGTCTAGGGCCTTTGCCGCTTCTGAATTCGCAGATAAGGGATTGTTCCTTCCCTCGAGAGTGTCTCGAACGAGGTTGACGGCGAGCATCCTCTTTTCGTTCTTCTCGTTCTCCTTGCGAATGTTGGTCAGGATCTCCCTCGCATTGGCTTTGGCATTGCGCTGGAACTCTCGGTCCTCAGCTCGTGCCTCGGCGCGATCCTTGTTGATCTCCGTGACTTCTGCGTTGCTTGCGTAGGTTCTCACGACCGCATCAAACTTCGGGTCAAACGGCAGCGTTCCCTTCTCAAATTCGTTGAGCATCATCGGGACGACGCTTTGCGGATCGATGTCGCCACTCGCAACGGCGGCCTTGATCGACGAGAACCACTCGCTTTGGCCTTGGGCCGCGCCAAGAACGCTGGGACTCCAGTCCATCGTGCGTTCGTTGTAGGTCTGGATGAACCTGTTCTGGAACAGCCGAGCGAGTTGTGGGTTGCTCTTGAACTGCTCATAGATGAGCCGGCCCTGCTCATGCAGGACGGTTTGCGGGTTCTCGCCATTGCCCTTCAAGGCAGCAAGCACAGGACCGCTCAAATTGATGCTGGCAGCAAAGAACGCTTCTTCCTGTCGGCGCATGTTGATGGCGTCGACGGAGTCACGGACAGACGCCTCGAGCTGGATCTTCGCGTTGATCTTGCTCATCCATGCGTTGGCCAGGTCGGGACCGAACTTGGCAATCCCATCGTTCATGGCTGCGTCTACGACGCGAAGGCCTGCTGCGCGACCCATGCCAGACTCACGAAAGCCAGCGGCGCCCTGATAGGCTGCCAAAGCCTTGCGCTCGACACCGGAAAAGTAGACGGCAGCGTCGAACGTATTCAGCGCCGCTTGCTGCTTTGCTGCACCAAACCGGGGGTCGATGTCAGCAATGCCCTGAACCGCTGCCGCAAAGTCATTGCGACTGCGTTCGGCCGCTGGCGAATTGCCATTGCGCGCATGGACAATGGCCTCTCCGATGATGCGGTTCTGGTCTGCTTCAAGCTGACTTGTGATCTGCAGCACGTTGCGATTGTGGACCTGATCGACAACCCATGTGCGGTGCTCGGCAGCAATCTGGCCGATGCGCGTGACAAGGCTTGAACGCACATCGTCCGGCATCTTGCGATCCTTGACCGCGGCCGCGATGTAGTTGGATGCCTGCGTGTCGAACGACTGGATGGGGTCGATGTTCGACGCCATCGGCTTGCCTTGCTCATCAACGGGGTTGATGGACCTCTGAGCATACGCCTTGAACTGAGCGGCAGCGTCGGCGGCCGCCGCAGCGGTCCAGGCTTGGCGTTGCGCGTTGTTGAAGGCGACAGATGCGGGCGAAGAGCTGTTGCGCAGGTTGATCGGGGCAAGGTTGCCTTGGTCGTCGCGAGCAACGACAGCGCCGTTCTGCTCCGCTTCCTGGATGTTGGCGCGCTCGACCTGACGCATGAAGTATTCGGACACGTCGGCCGCGGACTTGGACCCCTGAAGCGCGGCAAAGCCAGCGTCCTCGAGACCGCGCATCCGATGAACGCCAATGTCGGCCACGCTAACGCGTGGCGTCTGGGTGCCGTAGCGAGGAAGATCTGCCATCAGGAGTTCCACCACTTGCGAACGCCCTCGTCGTCCGCGACCTTTGCCCCAAAGTCAAAGAGCGACTTGCCGCCTTGTGCGATGGCGCGACTGCGATTTGCCGATGCCGACACGGCAGCGTCGTAGCCGTAGAGATCGAGGTTGCGCATCTTCGAGCCGAGGCCAGCACGAATTGACGCTTGGTCAAGGTCGTATTGGTTTTGGTCGTCTCGTCGAATGCCGTCGAAGCTGTCGAGCTCGATGCCGCGAGACGATGCGAAAGCTGTGCGCTGCCAGCTTGCTGGAACTTGCGGGCGCGCTCACCGGACTGGATCGCGTAATCGGTCTCTGCCTGACGACGCGCATTCTCGACTTGCGCGTTGATGCCCGCTTGCTGGGCGCCAGCAAGCTTGTAGGCGTTCGCAGCGCCGTAGAGAGACGCAGCCGTGGAAGCGGCCGCAAGAGCGAGCTTCATCATCAGTAGCCAACCACGGTTGCGAATCCAAGGATCGTGACGGGCAGCGGCACCTGGATGCCAAGCGTCACGGTTGGGTCTTGCTTCCAGCCAAGAAGACGGAAGTGATAGGTGTTCGACTTGCGTCGATCCTGCGTGTTCGGGTCTTGCGCGACGTCCCAGACATCGAGGTCCTGGCCGTTGGCGCGCACGCTCACGGAACCAGCAATCGTCACGGAGACCTGGCTGAGCCGCTTGGGGCGAACATGCAGCGACCCGATGGGCGTTTCGATCTCTGGCGGAAGCGTCTCGAGAGTCGGGGACCACCCGATGCCGATGTAGGTCTCGCCCGTGGGAGCGACATCAGGCGTCAGCACGCCGCCGCTGAGAGACAGGGTGCCGTAGTGCTTGCCATCAGAGACAACGTCGTACTTGCCGTCGGCACGCGCCGGCCCCAAGACGCCCGCTGCAAACGTCGCGGCCGCGGCGTGGATGGTGAAGCCGTCGAGCGACGCTTCCACGTCGAAGCGGAATTTCTCCAGACTGTAGGTCGTGCCACGCAGGACGAGGACGAAGACCTCGTTGTTGACGACGGCAACGGACTTGAAGAGTCCGTTCGGCGTGGTCCAGAACGTCCATCCGGTGAGCTGTTGCGAGCGAAGGCTGTGCAGGACAGCCATGCCGCCGTTGTCCATGACAACGAACAGGTACTGCTCCGGGATCGACGCCGAAGCAGGAAGAGCAGCGATCGCTTGGGGGTTGTTCACGCGCTGCGCCGTGAACACGCTCGTCTGCTCGGCGCTGTAAGCCTGGATCGTGTCGTTGTAGATCAGCTCGCGCATGACCTTGCCGCCCGTCTGCGCATAGGAAACGGCGCCATCGAAGACCTTGCCGTTGCAGGTCGTCGTGATGCCGTAGTTGGCTTGCGGACGGATCGAGATCGTCGCCGGCGTGAGAGGCTTCGTCTCGGACTGCGGGCAATAGGCGACGAGCTGGTCGGTGAAGACCAGCAGGTTCTGGTGGCTGACGACGCGGCGGATGTCCTGCACCTTGTCGACGCTGATGCCTGTCCAGATCGCTTGCGCATCAAGCCCGGTGCCGGAGTCGAAGTTCTTGTAGCTTCCTACCTGCGACAGGTAGAGGCCCTGCCGGCGCGTCTTTCCGCCGCCAAGCACAAGCCGGTCGTCATGGAAGCACGCGCAGATTGGCCACCCACGCTTTGCGGAGTAGACCTGTTCTTGCCAGTCCGTCGTCGCGTTGGTGTTGGCAAGCGTTTCGACCACGGTGCAGCCACCCATCACCGTGTCGGAGGTGCGCGTCCCCAGCAGGACCTGCTTGCCGCCGATGCGGATGTAGAGACCATTCCAGCTCGTGTCCGTGAAGATCCCCGTGCTTGCGGTCACGGTGATCGTGCCGGTCGTCGCGGACGGCGTCAGCGTGATCGAGCTGGCCTCGTAGCGATAGAACGGGCCAAGATACTTCGCCGGCGTGCCGCTGGTGTCGAAATCCCAGGTCGCGATCGTGAAGGTCGTCGCCCCGGTGCGGGTGACCTGCCGCGGCTGGTAGTTCTTGTGGAAGAGCAGCAGGACGTCGCCACTCTGCGCCACAGACACCTCCCGGATCTCGCTTGCGGCATAGGGCGTCGACAGCGTGCCGCAATCAGCGCCGTCGCTGGTGCGCCTGATGCGCAGATTGGCGCCCTCAAGCTTCATGACGTAGCCTTGGGTGCCGTCGAACTCGAACTCGAGCAGCTGGCCGTCAACCGTGCCCCAGCTTGCCACGACGCTCTGAAGCGGCGGGCGCGACCTCTGGCCGCCCTGAAGCAATCCGCGGAAGTTCTCCACGACCTTGGCGCCGTTGCGCCACCCTTTGACGTCGGAGCGCATGCGCATCAGCGCATCAATCTCGCCAGAGGCGAGGTTGGTCTGAAGGCTTGTCTGACGCTGGAACATCAGCGTCGAGCCGAGATCAAC
>Ga0255065_1000456_pt1 | contig 9975 bp, 19 predicted proteins | sample Colum_Cont_RepC__2_FD_188441 | JGI IMG/M metagenome (GOLD analysis project Ga0255065, IMG submission 188441) | Freshwater microbial communities from Columbia River, Oregon, United States - Colum_Cont_RepC_0h | ecosystem: Environmental > Aquatic > Freshwater > River | place: USA: Oregon...
CTTAATTATTTTAACACAAAAGTGAGATTGTGTGAGGGAGTCAGATTTCTCTGACCGCAGTCCACCAGCAAGATTTTAACCTTACAATTTATTATACGTAATTTCATGTAATAATTGCCCGATTATTCCTCTCCTTTGCTTGAAAAAGGCTGAACAAACTTTGTTGGTTTGAGCATATCCCATATTTCGCTAGAATATTCACGCTCATTCAACATCTTGAAAACAATATGAGATATATCTTTGTGATTCGCAAGCAATGTAATTGCTTGGTCTTTTCTTGTTTCCAAATCTTTTACTTCATTATAAGCCATCTTAGCTTGTGCTAATATTAACTCATACTCAGTTTCAAAGTTTTTCTTTGTAACTCTAAGCCAATCATTGAATTCATCTGGAGTAATTTCGAGAATGTCATCAAATGATGTATTACTTCGAAGATTTTCCCAGATAGTTTTATTGCTTACGCCTGTAACAATTTTATGCAATTTGCAGTAATCGTCAAACTTGATTTTGCATCTCCAATCTGGTGAATCTCCATCTGAAATTGCACGAATTACAAAGCCTTCTTCATTTGATGTATTAAGCGATTTTAATTTTGAATACAAATCGTGTCCAAATAAACCACCTTCTACATAGTATGTAGAAACGCAAGTGAATCTTTCATCTCTTGGTAAATCTGAGCCAGATTGTGTGTTGATTAAACCTAGATGAATCAAATCATCATATTCATAATTCACAACAATTCTATTATCAGGCCCAACATACTCGAAAAGATAAGTTAATCCATCTTGTACCCAATCTTCCTCGTAAAGCTCGCGGAACAATTGCCCACCAGCGATAGCTTGGTCAGAATAAAAACTTCCTCTAGTTGAATAAACTACTTTGTCTTCGTATCTGAATACAATGAGCAAAGAGCCATCCATCTTTTGTGTAATTTCTATTTTCTGACCATGAGGAAGCTGGGATACATGATACTCTTCGTAATTAAAGAACTTTGGAAATGGGCTAGCCCATACTTTGCCTTCGTCATCAAGAACAATCCCTCTACACAATCTGAGAATAGGATAATCACCAAAAGCCCTTTCGTATTGTGTTTTAGGAGTGTAGTTGAAAACAGACAAAGGAAGTTCTCTGTGTCTAACAGACCGCAGATAACCTTCTGATTCCAATTTTCTTAATTCTTCTAACATGATACCCATTATACCCTCAGATTGTGAAAACTGGAAAATTATTTCATCAAAGGTCTCAAAGAATCATCTCGCTCTAGCTCAATTACTTTACCAATGTGTTGCTTCACCAACACCTCACACAAAATCTCATCGGTTGAGGGAAACAAATTGTAAACCACATCTTCCACCTTCAAGATTGTTTTTACATTTGCTGGAAAAGGGTTCCGCATCTTCATCTTCATATTCGTCGTAGCATACGAATAGCCATCTATATTTACTATAGACCCAATCTGAGGGACAATGCTAGATTGCATAGTGCAATATCTGTACCCAGAAGTGATGTTTTTAATTTCAAGTGTCATAATTCACTATACGCTATCTTCCAAAGATTTGTTGCAAGATTTGTGTGATGTTCTCAGGCTTAGCATTTTGAAGCATCACTAAAAAGGTTTTATCAATCATTTCCACTTTTTGGTCTAAAAACAACACAATCTTCTTTATATCTTCCACTTGCTCTTCTTTACAAGAAACAACCAATGAATTAGTGCGAATGTCGCTTTGCACATTAAATTGTCCAGTTTTGTTTAAATTAGCAAGCACATTTTGTATTGTTGGAATTATCTCATTGCTTGAAGCATATTTGAGAGAATATACATTTGTCTTTAGGAGAGGATTTTTGTCTATGTCTAATTGTGCTAAAATCATCTTTACTTGCTCATGCTTACTATTTGTCGTATTAATGATAACAGAGTTTGAATAATCATCAGCAGAAGCCTTAAATAAATCTGGCATGACAAATGGATTAGTTTGCTGTTGAATAAAAAGATTGTTCAAAACATTTGCAACAGATGTGGCATTTGCATATTTTAATGAATAAGATTTTAGATTAGGTGTTTCAGGAAACTTAAAATCAGAGAAATTAGTTTTTGGTTTATTATCAGATTGTTTGAGAATGATGAATCCATCCACAATACTTGGCTCGATTTTAGCAAGTTTGAAGGATGCAAATAAAAGATTAAATGCCTCGTCTAGTTTTAATTTGTTTGGGCTAAAAATTGACAAATTTGTATTTATCTTGGGGTCTTTGATAATTGTGATTTTGGTTTCTTTCATGAAATGATTTATCACTGTATCTATGTTTGCATTTGAAAAATTAACATACATAGTCTTTGTTTTATCTATTTTGACTTCATCTATGTTTTGTGCTTGTGATAAAGATGAAAATAGAAGAATTAATAGAAAACACAATCTCATAATTAATTATACTTTGTTTATTGACGGATGTACTTCAGAACGGGAAAAATCGGGCGAAATATTTGATTTGTATTTGAATACTACTTCTTTTGGCCTATTTTTAGATTGTGTGGAATGTAATTCAAGATTGTGTGCAGTATAAAGTAAATAAGCTACAAAGCTTATAAGGAGAAAAATGAAAAATCTTATCACACTAATCTCGATTTTTGCAATTGCAAGTTGTGCTTTTGCCCAAGATGCTGGCCCTCGAAAACAAGGGGAGCGAAAAGAGCCACCTGCTCAAGGACAAAGAGGACAAAGGAGAAATCCTCTTGATATGGATGCAAAAATCTTAGATGATTTAAAGCTAAACGAAGACCAAAGAAAGAAGATTGGCGATTTGAAGAAAGCCACAGCGGACAAGCTAAAGGATTTGAGAGAAAAAGAAGATAAAGAAAAAATGCGAGAAGCAATGAAAGGCTTGATTGAAAAATATCAAGCAGATTTGAAAAAGATTCTCACCAAAGAACAAGCCGAAAAATACGATAAAGCAATTAAGGAACTAAGAAAGAAGAAATAACGAAATAGGGGATTAGTCCCCTATTTCAATCTCAAAAATCACCTTCTGCCACCTGCAAACACTTCAACCCAAGCTCACGCCATACGTCAACCACTTGTCGTCGGTCATCTAGCACGAACTTAACATTCCAATTTCCACGAATGTAATTGTTGAAAAGCTCCAATTTTATGATAGAATCTTTTCTTGAGTCACCTTCTGGTCTCATAAAAATAAAATCATTAGGAATATTGTTGTCATCAAGCCATTTTTCTGAAATGTCTTTGCAAACAGAATCTCTTCCTGAAACAATTAATATTTTGTAACCCGCATCATTATGCAATCTTACAATTTCAGCCACAGTTTCATCACATGAATCTTCTCCCACTCTATGCCATTCAAATGGTGACCTGCCGCTCATATGAGCAAGAGTACCATCCAAATCCACGATGATTGCCTTAGGCTTTGTTTCATCTTGCTCAAGAAGCACAGGAGCTTTTCTTAGCCATTTGTTGTATTGTTCTCTGATTGCTTTTTCACCCACAGATTTCGCTCGATTTCTGTCTCTTGAAATACATTCATTCACAGAAACATGTGTAAAATCTACAATCTCCACACAATCTGATAAAGCTCTAGCTCTTTTTTCATGTATTGGATTCAAGTTTGTGTCAGACCAAATAACATCATGACCTTTTTCAAAGGCTAATTTAGTGAGAGCTTCTTGTGCTAAAATAACAAAAGATTCTCTATATTTAGTGCTTTTATTAGCATGCAACATTTCTCGTAAATCATCTTTGTTGATGTTTATAATAGTGCCATCTGATATAAGCACAGCATCTTCTGCCCATGTTGTTTTACCAGAAGCTGGAAGTCCTTTAGTTAAATAAATCTTGCTCATACACATTATACTCTCAGATTGTGAAAACTGGAAAAAACACAATCTTCATGGCTGAGATGTACAGAAGAGGGACGGAAAACGTCCCTGTACAGTACATTTCAGCTATAACTACCACCAAAGCCCTCTGTAATATTTAACGAATAATTCCATACCTTCAGTTTCCTCAGGGGACAAATGCCAATTTCCAGAGTCAACTAAATGTAGTTCAAAAGCTTTTATCATTTTATCCAAAATGACATCCCACTCTTCTGGAGTGGAAAACTCCCCTGGGTAAGCTCTATTTAGTTCTTTGAATCTTTTGAGTCTAGGAATTATAAATTCAGAAATACGTGCATCTAAATTGTAGGTATCTGAATCATCCCAGCCCCTTGTAAGTCTTTGCCAATAGTGCACGAAAGCTCTTTTATACAATCTGAAATTATATCTTTCACTTCTGCCAGAAAGAAACATAATATCATATAGTGTAGCAAGTAATTTTTTCATATCTATAATACGCTCGAAATGTGAAATCTGGAAATTATTTTAAAAACAATTCTTTTATGATGTTCTTTTTAAAATACCAAGCATAGTTTTTATTTGAATAAACTTTACCTTTGTATTTGATTGGATTATAACTATTGTTCACTAAAGAATCTTTTGTTCTTATTTGTATGATTTTGTTCGGGCCATTTATTGTGTGAAATTTCAGATTATTTGTGAGGATATTATTGATTTCATTTGAAATATGCTCGTAATCTTGCTCAAGCAACTTTAGCCAATCTGAATGTTGTTTGTCCTGAAAATCTAAAAAACCATAATGTGTGTAAGATTTATCAGATGTTTTGTGTTTTGTTTCTTGATGAAGAAAAATAAACAACACCCTTTTCATTTTCTCGAAAAGCTTAGTGGAATAAAAATCTTTACCGTTTACAATATCGTCTAAAGTATGTGGAACTTGAGTGATTGCTGGAGCATCTTTCAATGCTACACCATTTCGACCAGGCTTTGTAGTGAGCGTTTTAATTTCACCATCCACACAATCTTTCAATGTTTGCGAATTAGATAAACCTAAAGCAAGCTCCACTTGTTTACCAATACTTCCTTTATCTCTGATAGATGAAAATCTTTTGTTTTCAATATTTGGCAGATTGTTTATTATGGTTTGAATGTACATGATTTAATATACGCTCAGATTGTGAAATATGGAAAATTAATTCATCCATTTAGACACAAACTTCTCTTGAAGGCCGTGTGTCATGGCATAGATTTTTTCTGGCGAAATGTGAGCATAGGATTTCTGCCCTAAATGATAAACTTTACTTGCCGTCACTGTGGCATGTTTGAAGCCCATAGTTTGCAATTGCATACTCATGTGATTATCAACAAACCAGAAAGTAAGGTCTTCAGGTTGTGGTATAAGTTTTTCAAGAACGGAGCGTTTCATTAACCAGCCCCATCCAGCAAAAATTGTCAACACTTCATATCCCACAATAGCAGAATGGTCTGGATAATTCAGAATCCTTTGCTGTGCTTGAGGATTTGGCCCCACTTGAGGTATTGGACACCAAGGCGAAGCAGAATCAAGCTCAAAAACATCCATGTAATAACTCATGTAGCTGAACCAGTTTTCAGTGAAAATTACATCATTGTTAAACACACCCACACAATCTGATTCAATGTGTTCAAATGCCATATTTAAAGCTTTGTTATAACTAAAATCACCTTCGTATGGGACAGTGACATCAACATTATATTTGTAAGATTGATTGCCAGATTCCACTAAAATCACTCGAAAATTGTTATTTTCTTCCGAAGCATACAGACTTTGTATAGCTGTGTTAGTCATGTGAAACACATCATCATTCGCGGTGTTTGTTAAAAAAATGATGTCACAGGTTTGATTTTTGGGAAACTCGGCAAACATAAAATAATTATAAAAGAAAATGGGCGGTTTCCCGCCCGATTATTATTTGGTAGTTTTGGTTTTTTTGGTTTTTGGAATTACCGTGATAGTGAGCTTTTTTCGCCCCCATCTTCCTACGCTACCTCTTGAGGGCAAACACACGTCAATGTGTCTGCCCTTGATGGCTCCGCCTACATCAGCGGCAACACCCCAACCATAACCTGGAATGTGGATTTTACTCCCCATCGGGATTACTTTAGGGTCAACTGCAACAATACCTTTACCCAATTTTTTTCCAGTAGAAGTGATTTGATAACCACCATTTTCACTAGGATGAGTAGAATAAGCAGTGACTAAGAAGTTTGCTTCGTATTGTTTGTTTGATTTAGCAAGTTTTGATACCTTGCTAGTTTTGGCTTTTTGAACAGGCGGTTTGCCTTGTCCTACCGATTTTTGGCTACATAACAGTATGCTCGCCATTATTGCAGTAAGCATACGTATATATACGAATCAAAGAGATGAAAAGTTTCAAAAAAGCCAGGGATTTTTCACCCTGGCACAAACGTGGCACAATCACCTCCTAGCCACGAAATTGTTAAATCAATTAATCAAGAGATGTAATAACATAGCAAATGGGGCTGACATCTAGATTCAAATTTTCTTTGAACCATTGCTTTAACTTTAAAATAGCGTTTGGAATTAAATTATAATCTAATTCATCAATCTCAAAGTTACTATTGGCATATTGACCAAACAATTCATAACCAATACCAAATTCTCCATTATAATCACCCCAATAATTATAGTCACTCATTTTTATGAATGTTGGACTATCATCTTGAAGAAAACATAAATATCCATCGGATAAGTCATTTCCCTCAGGTGTTTCTTCATTATTCAAAGCTTCTTCAATTTGAAGTAAATTTTCAGCATCTGGAAAGTTCAATTGTCCTATGTTATAGGAGATATTTTTGATTTTTACTTGAAAAGGTTTACCAGTTATAGTGTCATATCTAGTGACTTCTGAACCTTTTTCGGATTTAGAATGCTCAAAATGTTTTTGGGAAACTGCAACGATTATATTTGTTTTAGCACTTGTTGACATATTATTTTATACGCTCAGATTGTGTGGAAGGTTTACTTAAACTTAAAAAGTTTCAAATCTCCGCCCCAGCTCAAATAAATACCTTTTACTTTGAGAATATCATTTTTTAATTCAATTTCATTGACATCAAAAGGCTCGCTATACGCCAATGTCATGTGAGGGACAAATGAAGGAGAATCTTCTGGCTCTTTGATGTTAAGCTTGTCCATGCAATCTAAAATTTCATTTCTCAATATTTCTACTTCAGGGGCGTTCACTGTGAAAACAAAAGGATTTTTGTCTTTTTCAGTAAAAAATTTTGTTATACCACCAAGTTTCAATTCAAAAGGTTTATGTTTTTGAGCTAATTTTTCCAAAGTTTTTTCAATAAATGCCTTGTCTTTTTTTAAATCTGTCAATTTTCCTAAATACATCATTGTGACATGGTATTCATCTTTAGGAACTATTTCTTCTTTGCTCAGATTGTGTTTGATTTTGAGAGAACTAATGTCTTTCGAACTGAAACACAAAGCAACAATTGCGGAATCATATTTTTTTTTTGAAAACTTATACCACATTATATAATTTTAACATTTTTTCTAAGTTAAACCTGTGAAACAACATTTTTAGATTTTGGCACAAATGAAATCCCAGAGCTTGGTTGCTTAGACCATTCTAAAAGTTTTTCCACTTCTTTTGTTGAGCACCAGGTTATACTTTGATTTTTACAAGGTTTTCCCATGTGAAATGTGTGCAAAAAACCAATTGGTTTTTTTCTTCTAAACCAATTCTTGCTAATTTTTACACAATAGCAAACAGATGTTAAGCCTATGCCATGCTTTTCATCAATGAAAATGTCACCAACTTCAATCATTTTTTTCCTTTATAATTATTTTTGACAGAAAATCATCAGGCAACATCATTGCTGAAAACGATTGCCAAGTGTACGGTTCAATTTCTTTGAACAACTGCTCGCCACAAGCTTCGCAAAAGATATTGCCCATATGTAAAGCAAATTCAGGTTGCCCTACACAATATTTTTCACCATTCCAGCCATGTTTTTTTGCACAATTATAGTGTATTGCTTTCATGTCTTTTATACGCTCAGATTGTGTGGAAGGTTAACTGAATAAATGAAGAATATCACTCAAATATTGATTTTTTTCTAAAACGAAGTGTTTACAATACTTTAGCTCTTGAAGTTTTTCGATAGTAGTATTCCAAAATTTCATCATCGTGCCTATAAAATCATATGGATTGTCTCTTTCGATATACCTATCTAAATATTCATTCCTTAAATTCTTCTGAGGATAAACGAGAAAAATTTCAAGACCCTCATTGTGCAAAAGCTGTAAACCCTCTACTTCAGTGGATAGAAATACAAAATCTACTTTACCCAATTGTGCTTTAACATCTTGAATGTATTGTTTTTGACTTTTATATTGCCAAAATTCCACTTCAATTGCTTTTAGTTTTGAATTATTACAGATGAATGTTTTACCAGTGCCAGGAAATGCGGCACAAAGTATTGTTTTGGTTTCAAGTTTACTGATTATTATTCACCCTCGATATATTCAATCGCAGATTTAACTGAATCTGCCGCGTTTTCAGCGGCTTGAGCAATGCCTAAAATATCTTCGCTATCTACAGCGTCAACTATGGCCGCCACAGCACGTAATGGTGCAGAAACTACATTACTAAACCAGCTCATTCTTCTCCTCTGGTGGTTCTGGTAGTAGCATCCAGTATTCGGCATCAACTTGTTGTTCAGCACCTTTTTGCCTAAAATCCGTTAGCCATTCTTCGTTACATTGACACCAATAACTTACAGAATATTCTGCTCTAAAGTCTTTAGAATACGTCAAAATCAATGTCCCATCTTTTGGTGCTGTTTCTATTGGTTGCCATTCACTCATGCTCGTTCATCTCCTCCTCATCGTAAACAAAAAAAGAGTACGCACTCTTCTTCATTTTTCGTGGTCTCGCCCAAACAATAGTTTTCTTACCGTTAAATTCACGCTTGAAAGTAGTTGCATGGCAATACTTAGGAACATTTTTTTCTCCTTGAATTGTTTCTGTACTTTGAAATCCATCAGACATCACTCTTCGCACTACATTTACTGCATCAAGGTCCGACAAACTACTTTTGTTGTCTATGATAATCCTACTCATCGAAACTCCTCTGTGCTACGAGGACGTAATTCATGATATAAAACAGTCACTATGAGGCTCGCACTCGCCAAAATAGAAACAACATATAAGAAGACCAGCAGCCCTTGAAAGAATGTTATTAATGTCATTTCTTCTCCTCGACTATCTCCACGCAACGAAACCTTTTGCCTTCGGCTTCGTCTGGAATAATTCCCAACGATATTTCTTCAAAAGTAAATATGTGCTCAAACACAATCGGCTCCCGCTTCTTCTCCTTCAACGGCTTAATGCCAAGAATAGGAAACAAGTCTTGTCGAATGGTTCTTTCGTCATATCCATCAAGTATTATGTTGATGCCAACACGTTCGGACTTAAAAGAGTTCCAAAACGCACGAACCTCATAACCTCCTATTTTATAGGTTGTTCCACCTATAGAAACATGTGTAGCTTCTTCCAAGCTACACGGTTCAAACTGCTCACTCATCTTTTCTCCTCTCTTCGTTTAATTCTATTAACTTTATTGCGTGTTCCCAAGCGTAATCTACTCCTATAAACTTTGGAATAGCTAACATTGCCGAAAGGCATTGATTTTCTTTTGTCAACCTGAGTTGTTCACTCAAGTGTTTTGTTCTCTCGTAATGTGAGTTCATAATCTCCGCTTGTCCCTCTTTGAAACCAAAACGGTAAAACCACGAAACTATCTCAAACGTAGTCCAATTACTTCTAACCATTTCATCCAGTCGTTCTTTTATGAAACTGTCATCATAAGCTCTTGAATTTGGTACGCTCATTTCTTCTCTTCTTCTGGGATTCTGTCTACAATCTCAGACTTTGGCTCGTAAGGAAAATCTACGACAACAAAACTATCTATGCTTGTCCATGTAGAGCCATCTGGGTCACGAAAAATCTTTCCATTAATATCGTAAGCCTTACCATCAAATCTATCTGCTTGCTTGAATAAACCTGAATAACGCTTGTTTTGAAAAACACCATCAACCACTTCTT
>Ga0255065_1000460_pt1 | contig 9928 bp, 11 predicted proteins | sample Colum_Cont_RepC__2_FD_188441 | JGI IMG/M metagenome (GOLD analysis project Ga0255065, IMG submission 188441) | Freshwater microbial communities from Columbia River, Oregon, United States - Colum_Cont_RepC_0h | ecosystem: Environmental > Aquatic > Freshwater > River | place: USA: Oregon...
CACCACGTGTGACGGCTCGAACAATGGAAATACATCCGGCACTTGCTTTCGGTGGTGCCATTGCAGGCGGTGCATTACTCGGCCCAATCGGTGCAATACTCGCGCTGCCAGCAGCGGCGATGGGACAGGCACTCGCAAGCAGTTGGGGACAGCGATACAACGTCATTGACGACACGCTCACCAACATTCGAGCAATTGATAAGCCGAAGCGGAAGCAACCGCGGAAACGCAAGAATCGATGACCGTCGGCGTGCGACCAGAGCAGTTCGCACCGCTCGCTGTGATGTCGCGTAGTGGCGTCGATGAGAGCGTGCACTTCGGTGCCGTCATTGGTCTGAACAGGGATGGAAGTGACGCATTCGCCATCGGTGACCCAACAGTCACCATCTATCCGCGCAGTTCGACCAAACCATTACAGGCATTGGCAATGGTCCGCGCTGGGCTGACATTGCCGCCTGAGTTGTTGGCATTGGTCTGTGCAAGTCACAACGGTGAAGACGTGCATTTAGATGGCGTGCGCAGAATTCTCGCTGGTGCTGAGCTAGATGAGTCTGCCCTTGGAAACACCGCCGGTCATCCTCTCGATGTTGAGTCACAGCAGCAGGCCATTCGCGAAGGCGTCGCAAAGTCTCCATTGCAGATGAATTGCAGTGGCAAACACGCTGGCATGTTGGCGACGTGCAAGATCAATGGCTGGTCACTCGACGGATACCTCGAAGAGTCGCATCCGTTGCAGCGAGTTATCACCGACGCGATTCCTACCGTGGCCGGCGAGAACGCCACTGCGATTGGCACAGATGGCTGTGGTGCACCTGCACATGTGGTGACCTTGCGTGGTCTTGCGCGCAGCTTTCGCTCGATTGCTGTGGGTGATGCGGGTGATGCAGGAAATCAGGTGTACACCGCTATGTCACAACACCCGTACATGGTCGGTGGTCGTGGCCGACACGTCACCGCAATGGTGTCGTCGGTGAACGGTCTCTTTGCCAAGGATGGGGCCGAAGCGGTGTATGCGGCTGCTCTGCCAGATGGTCGGGCAGTGGCATTGAAAATCTCAGATGGCTCTGGTCGTGGTGAGCCAACGGTGTTGCTTGCAGCACTTGCACAGCTCGGCGTCGATGTGTCCCAGGTGTCTGACACCGTCCACGAAATCGCACTTGGGCATGGAAAGCCAGTAGGTCGTCTGCGCACAGTGTGCTTTGGCGACGTAGCGGGTGCGTGAGGTCCTAGATGGCTGCCATTCCGTTTGTGCCGCGCATCGATGACGCCCCATACGCGACGTCGCAACAACTCTCTCCGCTCGTGCGACGTGTCATCGCTGAAAATCCGTCGAAATTCACGTATCGCGGAACTGGCACGTACATCATCGGCACGCACGATGTTGTCGTCGTTGATCCAGGCCCACGCCTCGATAGTCACCGCGACGCTCTACAGCGGGCACTCGAAGGTCTCAATGTGGTTGGCATCGTCGTGACGCACTGTCATGCCGACCACTCACCATTGGCACAGTGGCTGAAGCAGTCGACGGGGGCGCCCACGTATGCGCTCGGTCCGCATGCCGACGTCGTGTTCGATGCTGACGAGGAAGAAGACGATGATGATGATTCCGATGAAGCTGACTCACAGTCAGACGAACCGCGAGAAACAATCGACACTGACTTTCAGCCCGATATCACGGTCGCAGACGGTGAGGTTTTCTTGACGACCGGCGAGTTCTCATTACTCGCAGTGGCGACACCGGGACACACGTCGAACCATCTATGTGTGGCGTTGCCAGAGGAACGAGCGCTGTTCACAGGCGATCACATCATGGGTTGGAGCACCACTGTGGTGTCGCCACCAGATGGCGACATGGGTCAGTACATGCAGTCGTTGCAGAAGGTGGCTGACCGGCGTGATGCGATCTTGTATCCCACGCACGGTGGTCCGATCACAGACCCCACGCCATTTCTCGATGCATATGCAGAGCATCGTCGCGAGCGCGAGCGGCAAATTCTCGATCAATTAGTGACCGGGCCGAAGTCCATCCGTGACATGGTGACCGTTTTGTACGCCGATATCGACAAGAAGTTGCACAAACCGGCGCGACGCAGCGTCTGGAGCCACCTCATTCAATTGCATCGTCAAGGTCGTGTGTCGACTGTCGATGGCGACATTCCGCGTCGCACCTCGACCTACATGTCTACGTAGGTTTGGTCAGTCGTCTTTCTTGCGTTTGCTGCGTCGCCATGCGATGCCGACAAGACGCTCGATGATGAGGGTGAGTGCCACCACCACGACCATGAGCCACCACACAGGAATGTCTGTGGCCTTGTACACAATGAAGTTCACTTCAGTGCGCTTGGTGTTGGCGATGATCATGAGCAACAAGAACACGACAACGAATATCGCACCGATGCCAGCTGGCGACAGTTTGCTCTCGGGTTTGGGCTGTATGTCCTTGTCGTTCATATGCCCCATCTTTTCATCCCGCTCGGTGTGGGCGTGTCAGTCGACCACGCCATCAGGTAGAAGTTCGGGGTTGAAAAAGGCGAAGAACTCGCGCATCCAGCCCTTCAGTGTGCGGTTGGCATTCGACATGCGTTTGTCGAGAACCTTTCCGTCGCGGTCGGCTTTTCCCGGAGCAGAGTAGGTGACGAATTGCGGGAATTGGCCAGTGATGTCGAGCTGCATCGCTGTCTCGCAACCGACGTACACCAATGTGTCGGCGAGCAGGTGTATGTCGGCATCGCCGACGGACACGTGCATCAACTTGCCATCTTCACGAATACAGGCTCCACTGCGAATGGTGTACACCTTGTCGTGGAAGTCCTCGCCCCAGTTCACACTGCCTGCATCACGCACGACGTTCTTTCCCTTTAACACCACAGGTGGCAGGTTCTGGCGCATCGCACGCCATGACCCGTCGTTGGTGATGTCACGTCCGTATACGCCGATTGCCACTTGACCATCGGGCGAGATGGCCAGTGTTGCAAGGCCCTTCTTCAACGGTCGAACGATCTTTCCTTCTGCCATGTAGCCACCATCGGTGTGTTCCCAACGGAAGCCTCCGTTGAAACTAGCGATGAGCGCCGGGACGGCACGTGTTTGAACCTTGTTACCGTTCTTCCACGGCCCGCCACCTGGCAATTCGTTTCCGTTGTACAACGCCCCGCGCACACGTGACTGATCAATGACGGCGACGCTCGCCACGACTGACCCGTATTTGCGCGAGGGACGAAGAGATGTGGCCCAAATGACGGGACTTCCCGACATCTTTGCGATTGGCGTCCACTCTCCTTCGCCGCGCAGGGGCGATGCGAGAACGGGTTCGATGGCTTGTGGTCCGGCATAGGGAAGCGCGGGGTCTTGCGCAATGGTGGTCGTGGTGGGCACCGGAGCAGGAACTCCGGTGTCGGTGTCACCTTGTGAACCAGTGGCAGTGGTGTTCGCAACGATGTCTGCGGGGTTGGTTGAAGTTGTCGAGGTTGTTGTGGTCGAGATGGTGGTTGTAGTGGTGGCAGGAATTGTCGACGTCGAGATCGTCGTCAACGAGGTGTCGCCAATGTCTGTGGTGCCGTCGGTTGCAAGTCCCAACTCAGTCGCAGCTTCCATCGACGGTGGATCGCTGCGCAGCCACTGCACCCAACTTGTTGTTGCGGGCCCACTGAGCAACGTTTTGTTGCACGGCGACACCAGGGTTAGACAGCACATAGGACACGACTGACGTGCCGACGATGATGCCGAACACCACCACGACAGCAGCGATAGAGAGAAGGATCTTGCGGCGACGTGTCATATGTTCAGAAACGACGCATCTCGCTCTTCAACAGGTCAAGACCAAGATTGCCGAGGTTCAGACCGAACGCGTGCCAGTCACGCAAATTGAACGATGCACCGTGTTTTGCCTTGGCTTCGTCACGCAGTGCGAGCCATTCCCGCTCGCCCAACTTGTACGAAATTGCTTGTGCAGGCCAACCGAGGTAGCGGTTCACTTCGCTCCAGTTGAATTCTTCGTCACTCGATGAACGGGCGTTCATGAATTCGAACATCAAGTCTGGTGTCCAGGCTTCGCCTGGGTGCCATGCGGACTGCTTTGGAATGCGGAGTCCGCAATGCACGCCACAATCCACCACCACTCGTGCGGCGCGGAACACCTGCGCATACAAGTAGCCGAGTCGATATTCGGGGTTGTCGAGAAAACCGAACTCATCCATGAGGCGTTCGGCGTACAACGCCCAACCTTCACCATGGCCGGACACGAACGTGTTGCGCTGATACCTCGATAGACGATCTCGATTGACCGTAGCGACGGCAATCTGCAGGTGGTGGCCCGGAACACCTTCGTGATATGCCGTCGTTGGCTCGCCCCAACGCGGGAACACAGAGCGACCGTTCGCCGGGTACCAAGTGCGGCCAGGTCGAGTGAGATCTTCACTTGGACCTGTGTAATACATGGCCGCAGCACCACCCGGTGGCGAGATCATGGCTTCGACGGTGCGCACACGAGGGTCGATGTCGAAATGGCCATTCGACAACAAGAAGCCCATTGCTTCGTCCATCAGCTCTTGCAACCATGCACGCAAGTTGTCTTCTCCGTGCACTGCGCGATTCGGATCAGTGTCGAGAAGTTGACGCACTTCATTCACCGAGGCACCCGGAACGATTTGCTGTGCGACCTTCTTGATCTCAGCGTCGAGACGCATCGTCTCTTCCCAGCCCCACTCGTAGGCATCTTCGGCGGAAATCTGCATGCCGAGGAATCGACGCCGTGCAACTTCGTGTGCATCGCGCCCACAACCATCTTCTGCTCGGGCATGTGGTGCATACTTCGCGCGCAAGAACTCTGCAGTCTCAGCCATTGAACGACTCGCTTCGAGCGCTGCTGCACGAAGAGCATCCATTGGCGCCCCAGGAATTGACGCAGCAGATTCTGCGAACGTGGTGAAGAACCCCGGTGCGCTTGGTGTGCCAGCCCATGCTGTCAATTGGTCGGCTTGTCCGTTCACCTGACGTAGTGATGCGGTGATGCCACGTTCCACGCCAAGTGACCACGACTCGCGCATGCCGGCGAACGCAGCAGGCACGTTCGCCATGCGCTTGGCGATGACCTCCCAATCACTTGCAGAGTCGGTGGGCATGAGGTCGAAAATCGAACGAGCCGCGTCGACATCGCCAGCGATGATGCGGATTGATGACAAGTGGTCACCGGCGTCGAAAGCCATGATGTCGGCCTGTAGTCCCTCGCGCAGAACACCCGCAGCGAGACGATCGTCATCGGAGTCTGCGGGTAATGAGTCGAGTTGGGTGAGCGTCGATCGCGACAACGCCTCGCGCGCAGCGTGACCAGCAGGGCTGAAGTCGGTCATGAGGTGGTCGAAGCCGGGGATGCCCAAGTAGGTGGCAGTGCCGGGGTCGAGTGCGGCACTTTGCTCGATGTACGTGTCAGAGAGGGCGAAGACGGGAGATGTCATCTCGCCAATGTAGGCGGTGAGCTAGTTGTCTCGCTTGCCGCGCAAATGCTTGCCGATGTAGGCCACCACGACTCGTTGGCGTTCGTCGTCTAGATAAATATGGATACGGAATAGGTGCATCTTTCGGCCACGGCGCAAGTGCGCTTCGGCGCGAACAGTGCGACCGTCAAGCGTGATGAGGTAGTCCTCTTCGTACTTCTGGCGAGCCGTGTCGGAGATGGTGGGTGCATAGTCAAGGCCCACGTTTCGACATGCGAGTTGGAACGATGTGCGGTTTAGATCACCGCTCATCCAGGCTCGGGCGACATCGTTCAAACGCGCCAAGTCTTGAAGAACGGCGATTGGTTCTGGTCCTTCCAGCTCTTCACCCGACTCAATCGCGCGCGGATGGAAGTAGAGACAGTTGCACTTGTCTTGTGCGATGCGCAATGCCTCTTTCATGGTGGCAACGACGGTGCCCGAAGCCATCGACCCGGCCATGGTCTCGAGTGTCACGTTGCGCAACACCAACTCATCGACCACTTGCACTTTCTGCTCGAGTTGCGAGCGCTGTTCGGCAATCATGCGGTCCGCACTTGCTACTGCACCTTCGAGTTCGCTGATACGCCGCATGGCAGATTCGTATGCGATTTCCAACTCGTCGCTATCTTCGAACGATTCACCCTCTTCGTCTTCGTCCGCGTCGAGATACGTATCGACAGGTGGAGGTGGCACACGTGGCGGTGCAAGCGACAGCGCCGCCGTTTTCAACACCTCTTGCACCAGGTGCTTACTCTCAGGAACTCGCGACGCTGGCGGCATCTCGCGCAACGACAAGGTCATCACGTCGCGCGGCCCTGCCCAGTAGACGTAGATCGACCCTGGCGATGTGAGCGACTCGCCTGTGATGTCAACAAAACCCTTGACAGCGTCTGCTGAGTCAAGACAGAAGGAGTGCACAAGGCCCGAGAGCGGACCCGCACCTTTTGCGAACAGTGCCGGAGTGTTGCGCTCGTAATCGCGCACTTCGATGAGTACCGGCAAGTTTCGACCTGGTGCACTGACCAACATGGCACCCACACTTTGACCACCTAGTGCATCGCGGATGATCTCGGTATCGGCGGTGACTCGGCGATTCGCGTCGTACACCGGTATTGCTCGCAACACACGTTGCACAAGTTGGACCAAGTTTGGTGGAACTGGTGTCGCATTCATTTTCGTGATGCGCTGGCTCATCGGCAACGTCACACTTCGAATGTCGAAGGTGAGCGCCGACCCGTTCATGACGACTGTGATGTCGGTTGCGGTCGAGTGTGAAGCACTCGGGGTATTCACGCTGATCGACACACGAAACACCGGGTCCTCGGAGCCCTCGCGAGTGCGCACAAATGTTCCGGCTGGCCGTTCTTCAGGTGGGTACTCGTCGACCAGCCAGTCGCTGACCAAGTCAACAAGACGAATGCGATCTGTGTTGTCGCAGTCGTCGGCAGTCAGAGAGATTGCGTATGTGGTGATCATGGGCGATCACCTGCGTGGGCGGTCGTCAGTTGATCAGCGGTACGGCTCGAGCGCCTCATGAATGGCGCAGAGAGCAGAAGACACGACGGCAGCCTCATCAGGGGCGAGTGTAAGCAGTCGGTCGAACGCGGACGCTTCGATATTGATGGAAGGGCTCAATTGGTATGAGTCCTGGCTCTCAAGGCTCGGCTCGTCCATGTTGAGTCGCGCGTTGCAACCCACTTCGCGGTCAATCCAGCACTGTGCGGCAGTCCCTAGGGCTTGGGTCGTCCAGCCGGTTTCAAGCCCGAATGTCCACGCACCCTGGGGCAAGGCTCGCCTGTCGACAGCGACGTGCTCTGGAACGTGGGTGACAGGAACTTGCATACGCACGATGGGCCCTGAGTGATCGGAATGATGCACGGTGACGACGACCGTGTCTTGCTGAACTGGGATAACCATGGGATCGTCGTGCAACAACGGGGTCTGTGCGAACTGATCGGGCGTGACCACTTCCCACACCCACGGACGACCGGCAGAGTCGATGGCCGGAACCTGCATACCGACCCACGCGATGTCGAGGCCCTTCATCGACACCGGTTGCCACGCGAGCACATCAGACAGTCGTGCGAGCGACTGCTTCACGGTGTTGACCAGACCTGACATCAAGGACAATCGTGCCAACTGGCGCCAATGAGGTGGTGGATACCTGTTCTGCTTGTGGACAACTTTGGTGAGAACGTGTCACCGCAGTGTGACCTACTTCTTTATTGCGACGAACGAGTCCAGAATGTGGCTCGCCACGCATCAGTTGTCTCACCATCGACGAAGAGTCGCCATTCGAACGTACGTCCTTCGGGGAGAGGTATCGGTGCGAAGTTCACTGCGAATGGCACGTTGATGTCGGCACCTTCTGGGTGCTCGTCACCTGGTCGGCTCACTGTGAACGAACCGTGGAACCCGATGTTGTTGCCATCTGGACCATTGACCGCGTGACCATCGGCGTCGATGAGGTTCAACGTGAACATGTGCTCGGTGTCGGTGTGGCTCCATGGCACTTCGAACATGATGCCGATTCCGCACGGCGCTGGACCGGGACCGACCACGCACCAGCCTCCACCGACCAAGGTCAACTTGCCGTCTGACACCGACGCATAGTCGGCGAGCATCATGGTTGCTCTCATGAGAGTGCGATGCTCGCAGTTGCGCGACCTGCACGTGGATGCTCTGCAATCACATTCACTGTGGTGCCACGCTTCGCAGTCACGGTCCACGTTGCGAGTGCGCGATCACCGGTGCCGTCGCTCATGGCACCACCGTTCATACGCAACGCGACACGTCCTTCCAACTGGCCAAGTTGCTTGCGTGCACCCTCACCTACAACTGTGGCGCCACTGATTTCGACGGTCAGTGGTAACACGAGGTTCTGTTTGTTCGCATGGGTCGTGATGTACGTGGGCAGCCAACCAGTGTTTGCCACGCCTACACGAACGAGCCATGTGTCGTCACCGAGTTGTTTCGCATCGGCAAGAAGAATGTCTAACTTCGGGCTTTTCAACGCTTGTTGTACGGCGAAACGTGAGTGAGGAGCCACCTCGTCATGCAGCTTCGACGATGGCGCGTTGGACCAGATACGGAACATGTCAGCGCCGCCCAGCTCTACCGCACCTAATTGCGGATGATCAAACGAATACCACTGCACGTACGAGCCAGGTGCATGGGTGTCGCTCCACTTCGCCACGGCTAGTTCCTGTTCAACGGTGGGTCCGAGATACCAGATGTGTGTCGATGAACGTTCATTGGTTGCAGCCGCGACTGCGTCCCAAAATTCGGTTGTCCACCCGACGAGTCCGAGATGGTCGTACACCCAGTCATCTGCTGCGCCGCTCATCACGTGTGACTTGTCCCATGTGAAGCTCTCGTACACCGAATACACCGGGTAGGTGGATAGCTCGGTACATGCGCGTCCGATTTCGTTGTACACCCACAGGTCTTCCGGCGGAAGTGACGAGTCGGCCTTCGTGCTCGATGGTCGAAGAAGAATTCCGCCAGAAGTGTGGTACGCGTTGTAACCGCAGATGTTCGGACGTGCGGTGATCGCGCGCACTAATGCGTCGATTTCGGGTTCGGACATCGGGTGATCACCCGCGCCGCGGGTACCTGGGTCCCATCCTGCGGGGAAGTTGCGGTTCATGTCGAGGCCACGAGGGTTTCGTGGTTGTGGAATGGTGAAGCCGTCGTAGTCGGCGATGGATCCTTCGCTTAGCACGCGGTATCGCTGAGTACCGCGTGGCGCATCGGCATGGTCCACAGGAATCATGACGCGCGAATCAGTCGGATGTTCCACCCATGCGCCGTGTTCATCACGCACGCGCATAGTGAGCACACGTCCATCACCGTCAATGTCTTCGTGTGTGAGTAGACCGGGCCAACGATGTCCGTCACGCCAAGGCCACGGTCGCACACTTGACCGCACGAAGTGTGGCTTGTCGCCGAGCGCAGCTTCGACACCATCGGGGTTCACGCGCGGTGCGACATAGAACGTGCGAGTACGAAGTGCTTCCACGACATCGACGTCACCTGCGACGAATCCAGACACCAAGTGATGGATGAGATGTAACGCGGCGACTCCACCAGTTACTTCGACAGCATGGATGTTGGCGTCGACCCAATGTGCTGGTTTGTGCTCAGCAGCGCCGGTCGAAGAGTCGGTGATCGTCGTCAACCACAGCTGTCGACCTTCGTAGGAGGTGCCATACGAGGACAGCGACACGAGGTTTGGGTGTTCGGCTGCGATGTTCTGCAGCCACTCGGTCATGTCGTGGTATCTGAGAAAACTGTCGAATGCATACGCCGTCATCGCCATGGGCAGAGCCTATGAGCACGGGTCAGTAGGGTTCTCATGTGATGGCGACCGCCGACACCGCTTATATGCGCGCACTTGCGAGGGTGCGCGACGGAGCCGACCACCATGTCGAAGCCCGGGGCCTGATCGCGCA
>Ga0255065_1000462_pt1 | contig 9906 bp, 10 predicted proteins | sample Colum_Cont_RepC__2_FD_188441 | JGI IMG/M metagenome (GOLD analysis project Ga0255065, IMG submission 188441) | Freshwater microbial communities from Columbia River, Oregon, United States - Colum_Cont_RepC_0h | ecosystem: Environmental > Aquatic > Freshwater > River | place: USA: Oregon...
ACTAGACAAACCGCCAAGGGGTTTGCCGCCCCCCATGCTGCCGAACACGTTCGACAACGCGCCGAGAGCAGACATGAAATTATTAGACCGGCTTGCGCTATCAGCCATCGCCGCTTGTTGGCGCTGCGCCGCAAACTGCATGTTAGCGCCTATCATCTGCGCCCGCCCTTCGTTCGCGGCTATCTGCCCTTGCATACGCAATAAGTTAGCTTGCGCCTGCCCGCGTCTCATGATGCTTTGAACGTCGGCTTGCACCATTTGCCGTTCTTTCTGCAAGACCTTCAACGGCGTATCGCTAATCATAACGCCGCTTTTCGCGTAGTCGATAGAATGCTGCCCTATCATCTGACGCCCTTGTTGCTGCGTTACCTTGGCTTGCTCGAACGCGTCTTGCATAATCGCGTTAGCTTGTTCACCGTAAAACTTTTGTTGTAGATCGATGTTCTGTTGCTGTATTCCTTGCGCCGCGTAAAACTGGGGCGCCATATTATTGTAAATTGATGATTGCTCAGAACCGCCCCCGCCAAACATTTGACCGAGCGCCATACCGCCTTGTAGTAGTGATGATACAAAAGTCATTCGTTAAACCTCGCCCACATTCTACAGTCTTCCCGTTTCGGCGTAAATTCCTTCAACGTGCCTTCACACTCAAAACCTAACGCTTTCATCCATCGGTCTGTAGATTCGTCGGCTAAACTGATTGTTTGTTGTCGTCTCATGTTGTGTGACCGTGCGATAGTTCGTAGTAGGTTTCTAACTCGCTTAACATAGAATACCGGGTATTTTGGGGTATGGATAGACGGGTAAACATAAACTTCCCATACGCCATCCCATTTCTGCCAAAACCCCATTAATGCTAGTATGCGCCCGTCTTGCCTAACTGTAAATAGCTGCCCGTAGCTTGATACGGCGTAAACCGATTCAACGTTTATGTTTTCGCGTTCCCATTGCCGCAAGTCAATTTCTTGCCAATCTTGCGGTATGAATGGCGCTACTTCAAAGTCAATCATCGGAAGTTTCTAGGAACGCGTCAAACGATAGAATAGTACACGGCGCCGCGACTTTCTGAACGATAACAATCTTCTTGTCGGTTTCTTCCCACCTGTCCATTTTACGAATTACTTCTTGCCCACGAAATAGCGGCGTGGGGCGGTCGAAAATATCATCACGCTCAAACGGTATTTTATCCAGCAAATACGGATTAGTGCCGAACGCCGTACCAACTGCATACAGAAACCGAATACCAAAACGTTCGAGGTTCCGTAGCTTGGCTTGCGCAGAACCAGTAACCCCGCCTGCATCAAGGTTTAGGGATTCAATACGCCCAACATACGGACCATAGCCAATAGTGATTATGCTGTACTGCCCGCTTAGCGTTGCTACCCCGTTTTCTATTGTTACGTTTTTATGGGGGCCGCCATCGGCTATCGCTGCCACGGTTTCGCCTTCCAAATGGTCTAGCCCCGATACCGACTGTGTTGTAATCAACCAACCGCCCGCCGGTATTGTATTCGTGTTATCGAAATCAACGATAACCGTACATTCGGCTTCATCCGGTGCGGCTATACCAGTTATAACCGCTCGCCCGCCGCCATCACCGTTAACGTCGTAAGACTTTCTAATTTCCCGCCCGATCATCGAAGCATCGAATATAGGACCGCTAGCAACAATGTTTGTATCTCCGGTTGTCGCAAACGGCGTAACCGATACGCCAAGACGGGCTACTGTGCCGTTACCGCCGGGGCTAGCGCCGTTAAACGTGGTGGTATCAATAGGACCGTTAACCGCTGCTAGGGTGCCGGTTGTGGCTTTCTTACGCTTACGCCGCCCTTTTGGCTTTTCGGGTAACAGTACGTCGTTGCCGATCAATGTAAATGTTGTCGACGTAGAATCGGCTACCGTGAAATACTTATTGTTTAACTCGGTCATGTCGTCGCCGGTTATATACACGATATCGCCATCAGCGTATCCGTGCGCGGTAGCCGTAGTAACTACGCCGGGGTTCGCGTTTGTGATTGTTGATATGGCTATTGCAGTTTCTAACGAGTCGATTCCGAAATCAGAACCGTTATACTGTACCGCCATATCAAGATGAACCGCGTCTTTCTGAAACTCGTACAGCGCATTCGTAAAACGCCGGATATCGTTTTGTTCGTTCGATATGTCGTCTATTGTGTCTTCCCCGCTGTAATAGTTTTCACGTAACGGGTAGTTAGGTTCATCGGTCATAACTTCAACTGACCGCACTGTGCCTAACGCCGGTATTTCACGTTCGACTATAAGCCATAGCTGATCGCCCTTGTTGGGGCGAGGCATTACGCCCGTCCACAATACGCGCCCGATATCGACCGTTAGCCCGTTATCGTTAACGTGCCGCCCGGCAAAATAATGGCGGTGCCAACCGGATATATCTTCTTTCTGTTTGAAGGTAAGCCCGATTAGCCGCCCGTCGTTTCTTGTAACCCATATTACATCAGGATCGGCTTGCTGATACGATAAGTGTTTTAAACCGGACTGCGTAAGATGATCGGCAACCAAATGGCGATCTGTAGTTGTATAGCCGTCTATTTGTATGTCGTATTCAAGCGAACGCATTGACGTTAGCCCGCGCTGCAAATAGAAAAGGTTCTCGCCATCGCTTACCGGTAGCGTGTACGCACAGCCGAACGTGTTTACCGACTTTGCGGTAAGCGATATCGGGGATATTGGTTCTTCTTCACTAGCCCCATAAATGCGGCGTATACCAGAAAACGTACCGGCGGCAAGGAATTTCGAGGTAGACGACAACCAAGCGATAGCGTCTACTTTGCCATGCAACGGCGTAAGCGTGAATATAATCGCGTTATCCGGGTTTATGCCGTCTGTAAAGTCATCAAAGCGGGTATCGCCGTTTGCGGGGTTAGGCGACCGCGAAACCCATACCGTTGCCGGTCTAGCTTTTGAACCGCCAAAGGCTAACCGGGCGGAATCAAGAAACGCGACGGCGCGGGGGTTATCGTCTGCTGACACTATGAAATCATCCGTGCGCGTGTAGCTATTGTCCAACGTCCAATTAAAATGTGACGTGCGGGTTAGCTTACCAGGTTCGTACTCCTGATGCGTTATGTACATCGTTGCCGAATCTTGCGCGTATTGAAGAAACGGTAAATGTTCTTCTATATACGGCGTATCGATCTCGTATATACGCGCAGCCGTACCGAACGCCCCGGTATAAGTGCCGACGCTTGTAGTATCGACTGCAACGCCGAACACCGTTGTTAGTTCAAACGTGTTAGTTGTCTTGTTAGCGACCAAGTACGATTTACCAGAAAGCCCTGTAGTACCGGTTAGCCCGTCTAAAAATATCTCGTCGCCATCGTTAAACCCGTGCGCTGTTATAGTGAATACGCCGGGGCTTGCGTTTGTCATAGACTCAACAGTTAAGCCGATCTCAGTTATAACTTGGTTGTCTTTGTAAAACCGAAATTTTTCGTTAGTGGCTTCTATTAAATACGCTTGTTGATCGGAGAACTGAAACGGTATAAACACGGCTTTCTGATTGCGGCGCGTGTAGTTCACGAACAGCGTTCCATTTCTGTACCGCGCCCCGCCTTGCGGTAGGCATATGAAATTTTGGCAAATGGCTAGCCCTTTCTGGTAAACCGGCAAATCTAACCGGGCTGCCATATACGGCGATAGCTCGCCGCCAACAGTATTAACGATTGTCTTGTTTGCGTTCGGCATTAATCAAATACGATTCGTGTAGGGTCGTCCAACCAGCCGCCGACTAAACGACGGCGAACAGCAAGGGCGCGGCTTTCTTCGATTCGGATGGGCGCCCGTTCGCTGCCATCTTTTGCAATTGCATCGGCTAACGCTGTACGTAAAAGCGCGTCGTTCGTTTTAATTACACTGTCTTTCTTTGTCAACAGATACGCCATTTCAAGCGCCAATAGCCGGGCTACGACCATGACGAACCCCGGCGCCCACTTTGTTATGTCTTCTACATCTTGCACGTAGCGTATTACAACAGAATTGGCGTCACTGTTGTAATGTAGCTGATCGCCGCGTACATCGTACTCGTCGATAAATTCGTATTCGTTTTCCCCGCCAACGCTTACAAACGTAATCATGTTGTTCGGTAATTGATACGTACTAGTAAAGTCTATGCCATCGCCGGTTCTGGCTATAGTGGCTTGTGTCTTGGCGAAATTCCAAAGGGATAGCGTCAATGCGTAGCGCCGGGTCGCGTGGTAATACCGAGCGGCGGCGCGTTCGATATCGCGTGTTGGCGATTCGATGCTACGCACAGGCGCTTCCCCGATATAGCCAAGAGCCATATTTACTATGTCAAGCGGGTTATTCGGGGAAGTCGCCATATGCGTAGCTCCGTCAACGAGGGAAGGAAACGTTTACGGGTTATGGGTTTGAGAAATACAGAATCGTCGATACCGTTCCTGCGGCTGAACCTACTGTGTCGCCGGTATACGCCATATCGTATTCAGGGACGGAAGTAGGGTTAGGACCAGAATCGGTATGCCCGGCAAGCTCCCAAAGAGATTTACCGTAGTTCGCGATATCAACCGCGTCCATACCGTCGATTGCTGTTGGGTTTCCGAGGTCGAGCGCTGATGCAAATGTTTGCCCGGTCATGAACAAACCTTTTGAAATTACTACGCCACCTTTTACAGTCAAGGGGAAATATAGCCCCAATTCCATATCAGTACCGGCGGTAATTGCATCACAGGCGACCTTGATATCCAACGGAACAATCGTTTTGCTCAGCGTGAAGATTCGATAGATCGAACCGTCATCGTCTGCCGCTGCAATTTCAAAAGTGCAAAACGCAACTTTCAAATTTGTACCGCCGCTGCTAAGCGCCTTCGCGGGAAACTTCATTGTGCCGTCAGTGTTCCTGTTCGTTGTGTCAACGTATTTGTTTTCTACAGCCATAAGGCTTACTCCTATAATTGTCAGACTTAGTTAGATCGACCGGCTAACCTTATGCGTCTGTAGTTGTTACTTTCTGAATCAGCTTACCTTCAGTACGGCAAGCGCCGATAGCCCCGGTAATCTGGATTTGTGTAACGTTAATCAAATCCGGGCGGTCTTTGATAGTGATGTTCCATTCTTTCGTGATGCCGACAGCCATAGCGCCTTGAGCCATCAAGAACGAAGTACGAACGCCCCCGCTAACCGCAAGAACCGGGAATTGAACGTTAGCGCCAAATGGAATCATTTCGATACCGACCGCGTAAGTCAGATCGCCGTCTTCCAATTGGAATCTACGCGAAAAGTCGCCCGATGTAAGGGTAGCAATTTGAAGAAGCGTGGTTTCTTCATCGCCGGAAATGCCCATACATTTCTTGAATTTGCCGGTACCAGGCACAACGCCCGCCGAACCAGGATTACCAACTTCATCGTCAGTAAAGTTCTGTTTGCCTTCAAGCAATTTTGCCAAAGTTAAACCGGCTGTAGCGTTAACGGTTCTGCCGCCGTCAGTAGCGAAATCAACCGTAGTTGAAAAATCGCGTCCGGTAGCGACATCAGCAAACATGGCTTCATAAACAACGCGGTCAAATCGTCGTTCCATAGCCATTGCCGCTGCGTTAGCGTAGATGCCTTTCGGGTCTGAAAGCCGGGCGGTTACGTCTATTTCATCACTGAACAAAGTAACGTGGAAGAAACGCCGTGGAATTTTGCGCCTCCAATGTTCAATATTGGTAGGAATAGACTGTGCATGACGTTCGTGTTGTTCTTCGGATTCAACCGGACCAACGCCGTCGTAAGCCCATGCCTCGCCTTTCATGCCTTGAACCGTAACATACGGACGCAAGCGCGATTGCCCTTGCTGCGCCCTAACGTGCATTGTATCGCGAAATTGTGTTACATAATGCGCGACACTAGTTTCCATTACCATATGCGGATTACCTCGTATGGTTGAGAAAGTGTCAACTCTTTACGAAGCACTACCCGGTTTGTATTTCCGCTTGCGCGGTCACGGATGCTCATATCCCGACGACGCTACCCGGCTTACGAGACATGACGCCGGACGTTAATAAAACTATCGTACCCTAACGCTGCTGACTGTTCAATAGCTTTAGCTGTTCATAGTTTTCGTTTACTTGGCGTACCAGCGCGTCATGCTCCGGGTGCGACGTATTAAAATACGCCGGATGGCTCATTAGCTGACGCCCGCGCTCGCTTATCTGTTCACGGGTAATGCTGCCAGTGTTCGTATTAGAACCGAACCCGTTAGCCGCTCGCCCGTCTTCACGAACGAATTTGTTCATGCCGCTGTAATACATTGTTGCCAGCATACCAAGTTGTGTACCGGACAACTGAGGTAGTAGCGCGTGTAATTCGGGCGGCATGTTGCGCTGTGCAAAATCCGCCGCCGCTTTCACAACTGCATCGGCGTTTTGCCCGTGAGTTTTCGCCATGTATTCCGTAAACTGCTGATCGGCGGTTTTCATGCTTTCTATCGTGGCGTTAAGCGAATCGCGATGGAACGCCATTGTTGCCAATTCAAACCCCTTTTGCATCATCGCGTATTGTTCCGGGCGTAGCCCGGCTTTCTGCGCGACTTGCTTCATAGCGTCAGCCATCGGACCTTCGCGGGTAGAATTTAGAAATTCGATTACCGGCTTGTCAGCGGGCACCGCGCCTAGTTCTTCCCAGTTAAGCGCTTCTGTCGCGTATTCTTTCGGGTCTTCCGGTACGCCGATGCTTTTATTCCATTCGGCGATTTGTTCCGGCGTTGCGTCCGGTCCTGGTATGGTTGGGCGGGAACCGAGCATTTTTTCTAGGTTTTCCCGCTGCTTGAACAATTCCAAAACCGGGTTCTCCGATTTAGCTGTGTTCTTTACCCATTCTGTTTCTTTGTACTCTGGCGGAACAATCGACATAAAATCTACCGGCGTAGGCGGTAGCGTCATATCGATTGAAGTTGTTTCAGTCTGTACGCCGGATACGGATTCTGTATTAGTTGGCGCTGCCGTTGTCGTTTGTTCGTCCATCTTCGTTATCCCTCGGTTTCGGATCTTCAATTACATGGCGGATCTGCCAAGGAATAAACTGACGAATGACGCACCATATATGGCGTTGTGCTTCGTTCTTAATCATTTGCTTCGTTGACAATTCGCCTGTAGTAGTTGTTTCAAGCCCCGTAAGATGATAGCCGCATTCGCGCATAATCCAGTTTAAAACTAGCTGCCCGTCAGCGGTTTGGCATAGCCGAATAAAAGCGCGTTCTAATTCGGTCGGCTCTTTTGCTTTATTGTTTTCGCCTTCGATCTTCTTTTGAATTAGCTCTGCTAGCGGGTTTTCGACTGTTTCTTCAACACGCTGTTCTAAATTACTATACGGATTTGTCACGCTGCCCGCGCCCCCATTTTACCGGCGACCGCGCCGATACCTTGCCCTACGTTTCTTACTGCTTCCGATTGTACTTGAGTAGCCATCATTTCGGCTTGTGCCTGTTGCTGCGCTACTTGTTGCTTACGGAATTGTGTCACTACTTCTAGCGACTTGATGACCGTTGCCGGTGCGCCGGTTAGGTTTTGTGCCAACCGCGCGTATTCATCCCAATCGAAGTTATCTAAAATTGACGGCGCGGCTTGTGCTGCCTGCAATACCATCATCAAAATACGTTCAAGCGCTTGCAATTCTTCCGATTGCATTATGCGCATAGCAGGCGCTATGTATGTGACTTTGTAGGCTTCCCGGTTCGACAATATACGCTGCAATACGCTAAGCGGTATAACGTCAACACCTTCCGCCACTGCCGCCCAATATTCATCGACCGAACGCGGCACAAAGCCAAAGAAGCCACGATTAAACAAAATGTTGAATGTACGCTCGATTAACGGCGTAAACAATTCTGCTATCTGCCGGGCGTAGACTAGGTTTAGCGACTGCCCGCGCATGTCGTTTAGCATAGTTGCTTCTGTAGCAGTTATGCGGTTTCGGTCTGTTTGCAAATCGGTAAGCCGATCTATAAAGAACGCCATTTCAATTACCCGCGCCAATTCGCTGATGCGCTGGTATGTGCTGTTCATTTCTTGAATTGTAATCAGTGGTTCTATAGCCGGGCGGCTGTTGGCTTCTTGTGTACGCCCGCCGACCTTCCGATAGTTGACTTGGTTAGCGCCGGTGCGTACACGACCGTTCGACATGATATCCGGGTCGTTAACAATCATCGGCGGGTTCAGCATTTTTTCTGTTGCGACAATAGACGACTCTCGGAACAGGTTAGCTTCCAAAATATCGGGCATAGCTTCCATAGCAGGCGAACGCCCGTATTTTTCTCCGGTCTGCCCTTTGTAGAAGCGCGTTACGAGAATCGGCATTTCAAAGAACCCCGATTCATCTAAAACGTGTTCATGATCTATTTCAATCCAGATTGAAGCTATCGGCTTATCTTCATGCCCGAAATTGTCAGGCACCCCCGGTATACGCGGTTCGATAGCATGAAGTATGTTAACCTTGCATTCCGGGTCACGAGCGTATTTTTCACGGGTTTGCTTAGAAACGGTTCGGTAGCCAAACTCTTGTATAAGCTGTTTGACTGTTACCTGTTTTTCGATGTACACGGTATCCACATAGCCGTTAAGCCCTTCGCTGATACACATGCATTTAACATCATAAGCCCGATAAGTGATGGGCATACCGTCGTCGTCAGGGTTTTCAAATACGCCAAGCCCCGCCGTACCGAACGCCCCGTTATCGGTTTCAACTTCCATTAACGCCATTAGCAGCCCGGCACGGTGGTTGTCCATTACCGCCGCTTGCCGCTTACTCGCGCGGTCGTGCCAGCGTTTTAGTTCTTCGCTCGCCTTTTCTTCGTCGGTTGCGTCGTCCGGTAAATCAATACGAAACGAACGTGGTCCGTTCGGGTAGAGCGCCCCTAGCAAAGAAGCCGCCATAAGCTGATTAGCTCTTGGCGCCGTGCCGTCAAAAATATGCCCGGTCAGTATTTGACCTTGCTGTAATTCTTGATTGAAATTTTGTTTGCGCGACATAACATATTCGCCGATCAATCGGTACGTGTTAATCCACGGTTCCTTTTCGGCTTTTAGTTTTTTGTGGCGCGATAAAATACGCTGAACCTTAGATTCAGATATCATCGGCGAATCGGTCGGGGCTTGTGTTTCCATTACGCGGCTTGTAAGAACCTTTGACGCATACTACCGGGGTTACTGTTCAGGAACGTACCGCCCGCGCCAAAATAGGCGCCCAATGCTTTACGGTTGCCCTGCGCCGACTTCTTCATGTCCATTTGAGAGTCAAGCTGCATTTGCATCATTTGTTGGCTTTGTTGCTGAAACTGTTGCATCATGTCGTTTTGCGACTTCTGCATAGCCGCCATCATCGACATATTTTGTTGTTGCATTTGTTGCATCATAGCGCCCGAATTGTCTTTTCGACCGCCACCGAATAATCCTGACATAGATCGTTCACCTCGCTTTACCATGGTTCTAAATATTCTAGCGACATCCCCTGAACAATAATCGTTCTAGGCTCGGTTGTTGTAGTTGTTACTCCGAGCAAACCGAACATAGAGTTACCGTCTGCTGTTGGTATATCGGTTGTATAGTTCGTTCCGACTTGCGTTCCGTCCATAAAAAATCTAACGGTGGTGCCATCATACGTTATTTTAAACGTAGTCGGCGCGCTCCACTCGTAAGCTATTCCTGTATCAACAAGCGTACCGGTTGACGTTCCGTCATTACGAAGAACGCGCCAATTGGAGCCTAACGCGGCGTCATAAACAAAACCCAAAACAGCTATACCGGTTGGATTGTTGGAGCCTTTCTGTGCTGTTGTATTTTGGGTTAGCCCGCAAAACACCCGCATATTTGTTGACCCTCCCCCACCAGATATAATACGCCCCCGCCAAACGAAACGCGTAGACCCGCGCTGCGT
>Ga0255065_1000466_pt1 | contig 9889 bp, 2 predicted proteins | sample Colum_Cont_RepC__2_FD_188441 | JGI IMG/M metagenome (GOLD analysis project Ga0255065, IMG submission 188441) | Freshwater microbial communities from Columbia River, Oregon, United States - Colum_Cont_RepC_0h | ecosystem: Environmental > Aquatic > Freshwater > River | place: USA: Oregon | collected...
TTCTTAGGTCAAAAGGAGAATCGTAATTCTTGGAAATACGCCCATAACGAGCAGAACCAGAACCGGAATCAACTAGGTAAAGGTGAGAATACCCAGAGCTGCTATTAAGTCCAATGGTGGCATTTCCTGCAACTTCTAACCTTTGGCTAACCGTCGTAGTGCCAATCCCTACCGCTCCTCCCGCAGTGATATACATGCGGTAAGAACCGTTGGTAACTAAACCGAAAGCGTCGTTTGTTTCTGCTCCGGCGTAAGCATTTCCGCTAGCATCAACGCCAAACATGGCCTGACCCGAAGTGTTATCAACTCGCAGGTAGGTAGCGGAAGAATCTGCAGAACTGACGTGTAGCTTTTGCTGAGCACTCGAAGTCCCTATGCCCAGTCTCCCTGAGGAGTCAATCTTAGCTACTTGCGTAGATCCAACAAAAAAGCCATGTCCGTTTGTAGCTGCAGCGATATAGTCCATCTGGCCTGCGGACACGCCAAAGCCAAACTCATTTGAGCCATCCCAATAGACTTTTAACTTTGCGTTTGCACCGGCAGTGCTGCTATATGTACCACCAAGATCAATAGTAGTTGGTGTCGCAGTTGAGCTTGGAGTAGTTGCGCCCAAAGATAAGGCAAACCGAGGCACAGAGGTCCCCACGCCCACGAGCCCTGCCGATGTAATGCGCAGGCGTTCAAGGTTGTTGGAATAGAAAGTGGGGAAGTATGCCGCTACCGCTCCGTAGCGAACCTCACCAGTGCTGTGGTTTGCGCTTATTGACGCAGCAGTTGTATTGGTTGGGTTGTAATCAAGGCTGATTACAGAAGGGGCGCTTGTATCAGAACCTACTGAAAACTGACTGCTTGGAGCGCTGGTGTTTACTCCAATCTTGCCACTGCTGTTAATGAATAGGCGGCTAGTGGAATTAGTGCTGATGGCTACGCTGTTTGCCGAGGGTAGATACAGGCCGTTTGTGGGTACGGTGCTGCTGCTTGGGATGAAGCTGGCAGCGGTGCTGGTGCCGGTTGTGGTGACGTTCTGACTGCCGAAATCAGGGCTGATCTTGGTGCCGGCGATTGCAGCACTGGCGTTTACGTCGGAGTTGACGATGGTGCCGTCAGCGATCATCGTGCTGGTGACAGAACCAGTATCACCAACAGTAACTACGTTGTTACCTCCTTTGGTAAGGCCGCCAGATACGGCAACATTACCTGAAGGATCAACAGTAAGACGAGCTGTGCCACCGGTAACCAACGCAAGCTCATCAGCGCCTGTGTGGGCAATACCAGTATTAGTATCACCATCAAAAGCGATAACTGGAGATGCTACAGACGTGCTATCATCAGCTCGGAGTTGTCCAGTAAGAGTGCCACCAGCTAGTTTCAGGTAACGAGTCTCAGCGTTGTTAGGGAAATAGTTCAACCAGTTCCAAGTCGGTCCAGTCGTGCTGTATTGCATACGAACACTAAGGCCGACATCACCAACAAATCCGGCAGGACGGTTTGCAAGAGGAGAAAAGCTTTCAATACCAGTTGAATCAGCTACTTCAATTGCATAGTTATTTGCAGGACTGCTAGGAATCCCGGCAACATTAGCGACAAGAACATATTGTAGTGAACTAGCGACTGCATTAAGAGCAGCAGTAGCGTTGGTACTGGCGGTGTTGGCCGTTGCAGTTGCAGCATTGGCCGTACTTAGAGCTGTATTTGCCGTATTAACCGCTGTCGTTGCATTGCTAGAGGCTGTGTTAGCCGTGGAGACAGCAGCACTAGCATTAGACGACGCTGTATTAGCAGTTGCAACGGCTGCAGAAGCATTAGAGCTAGCCGTGTTGGCTGTGCTGAGAGCCGTGTTGGCGGTCGTTACAGCGTTGCTGGCGTTGGTGGATGCAGTATTGGCTGTGTTGACTGCAGCTGTTGCGTTGGTGCTAGCGGTGTTAGCGGTAGAGACGGCTGCACTGGCGTTTGTGCTAGCTGTGTTAGCCGTAGCTACAGCCGCAGAAGCATTGGTCGAAGCTGTGTTGGCGGTACTGACAGCACTGTTGGCCGTGCTGATGGCCGTATTGGAGTTCGTTAGTGCAGTGTTAGCCGTAGTGTTGGCTGTTGCTGCATTGTTGGTTGACTCTTGGGTTACATACAGGTTCTGCGTGAAGTTCTCATTCAAGTCATTAGCACGAATGGCAGAGCCGGAATAGAACGTAGCCGGCAATGCGGTATCATCTGTTTGACGATAGATTCGAATAGCAGCCCCATTGACTGGAGCTGTATTAAACTGAATCGTTGTAGCATTGGCCAGGGTATATGCAGTTGTATTTGTACCGTTGACACTAACTTTAATGTCAGTGGTTTCAAGATATGGGAAAGTGAATGAATAGAGAACGGTTGAACCGTTCCCTGTATAAAGATTCTGAGTGACAGCCATTGCTTATGTCGTAATTGGTTAATGCGGGTGGCATTAGTAAGACATTGTTTGCTTCATGTCATCGAGGAATCTCTTAGCGCCGTCAACATCGCCAACTTGTAAGAAATTCTCAACGGTTTGATTTTGGTAAACCTTATTACGGATACCATCACGAGTAGAAACTTGAGCTTCGGCATAACGCATCGAAGAGCGTAGAGCAGCATCAAGATACATGTGAATGTTCTTAAAGCTCTCTACATCAGGCTTCAGGCCAAGATCTCTAGCTCTCTTGAACTCTTTACGGAAAGCTGCGCCTTCCTGAGTCTGCATAATACGTTGAATCTCACGTTTAAAGATCTGTTGTTTACCCATCATGCTGGTAACTTCAGAACGTTCTTCATTACTGTACTCAACACCGCGACCATTTGTCTTTAGTGTAGGACGTGCATCGTACTCAATATCCATCAAGAATTGCTTCTCTGGGGATATGTCACCACTTACCTTCCAAGGAAGATAGTTATTCCAGACACGTGCAAAAAAGTTGGGAGGTTCACCAACACGACCACCATCAATCCAGTCATGAGCATCAGGAAGAGCTTGTTTAAGGATTGGGTTACGGTTAGCAACAAGATCAAAGAAGTTGTTCTCTAATTCTTTTTTATTGGGTGTAATAAGACGACCAAACTCAGCCATCAAACTAGAGCCAGGCATTGCAGCAGAGCTAACAAAAGATGAGGTCCAACGGTTAATAGCACCAACATCACCACGTACAACATCATTGAGAGGCTCAAGAGCAGCCAACATTGACTTGTCGGTAATGGTAGCACTCAGAACAAAGCCAGCAGCACGTAGGTTCTCAGCCAACTCAGCAGAGTTAAGTGAATCAAAGTTATCCATGATGTTGGCAGTCAGGGCTACCCAATCACTAACACCAGGAATACCGTCATAACTTACCCAGCCACCGCCGGGAAGGCGAATAGAACGTGGTTGCCAATTAGCATCTCTACGAAGACGTTGCTTCTCTTTATCATATAAACCATCACCAGTGAGACGATCAGACATAAAGAGACCAACAGCACCCATAACAGCTAGGGTACCAATAGCCTTGCGTCCTTTGAGTTCAGCACGTACTGTGGTATAAACACTTTCAATGTTCTCCATGCTGTAATCAATACCGCGTGAAGAAAGAAGTTGTTCTACCTCCTGACCGCTCATCTCAAAGAACTCCTTATCAAAAGCATTCACTTTATCAATGAAAGCACCGACAGGATTATGACTACCGAAATAAGTAGCCATGTTGATTGGAGTCTTAGTAAACAGTAGGAACGGCTTAAGGATCGGAGCAGTACGAATCAGATTAGAAAGAGCATCGTTGGCTGGGTTATCCAATGCCATAGCGATTTCATTGGATGCAAATCGTACAGCAGAGTCTGTGATGTTATCATCATCATCAAACATTGCAGAGTAGATTTCCTTGGAAAGCTTATTGGAAGCTTTTGTATCCAAAGCAATTGCACCACCTTGAGTTACAGTATCCCATGCCCTACCGCGTGCTTCCCAGTTAGCAATAACAGCCTGTGTAAAGCCATCAAATGCTTGCATACCACGTTGTCCAAAACGTAGCCAAGGATGGTTAGCAAGGTCATTCTGAGCTTCTACAATGGACATCATTACCTGAGGACCGTATTCACCTTGCTCAGCTTTAGCATTAGCAAAAGCATTAAGCAGTTCAATCTGTTGTCTATCGGCTACACCAGTGTCTTCACGAAGAGCCATCACATATGGATCAGCAGCAGATCTACGGAAGACCTGATTCATGTAACCCATACCTTTAGTGAGAGTATCCCACGCTGCAGAGTACTGATACCAACCTCTACGGAATGCCTTAGAATCACCGTTAATAACGGCACCTGCAGCTTGTGCAATAGGACGTTCAGCAAGTAGAGCAATATTAGATACACCTGCTTTGAGTGGTGTACCAATAGCAGACAAGGTAGAGTTATACAGGTTAGACCAGAACCCACGCATCACAGTGGAGGGGATTTCAGGCTCACCATCAAAGAATGCCTTAGAGAATACACCCAAAGAATTGCGCACATAGTTGTTCAACTTAGATATGGTATCAACCTTACCATCAGTGAACTCATATGCCATCATCAGAGGTGCCAGCATCTCAGGACGTTCTGCTTTAATCTCACGAAGAGTATTGATGGTTTGCTTTGCTTCACCTTTAATACGCTCAATGGCTTGCAGAGTAGCGTTATCCTCATTCTTAATGGCGTTGTTAATCTTGGTAGCATATGCAGCATCTGCAGCGTCACTACCTTTGGCAGTAAGACGATTCCACAGGTTAAGCATATTAAGAGCACGACCCCTTGCATAAGAAGTCATACCTTTCTGTGCCATCAAGAATTCAAGACGATCAAGGATCTGTTCTTCTGCACGTTCAACAGCGGCTGTACCGTCCATAAGACGAACACCTTGTGCCATATCAGATACCTGACCAGCAAAGGATGTACCAACATACGCTTGAGCACGCATAATGTCCATGTTGGTATAATCATCCATCAGCCTATTGATAGTCTTAAAGACTGCTGCATAAGCTTCACTCTTAAGAACTGGGATCTCAGTATCAACATCAATACCTTGCCACTTCTTAACAGCTTGTTGGAGTTCAGGTGTATCCATCTTATAGAAATCAAAAGCCAAATCTTCTCCAGCTTGCATGATCTCTTTATGGCTGATATACTTACCAGAGGCAGTACGATACCCATACTCTCCAGCATCTTTGAGCTGCTGTGCAAGACCTTTGATGATAGCTTCCTGTCCTTCAGGGATCTCTAAACCAAACTTCAATGCAGATTCAGAGATGACGCTACCAACTCGACCGTAAACACTATCAATGTTATTGGTGACACGTGCTACATCAACAGCAGCACCAACGATACCGAGATTATCTACAGAACGGATACCTGATTCTTCATAACCATAGAGGTCATGGACACCAAGCATTGGTTCATCAAGATTGGTATTCTTTGAGAAGTTGTATTCCCCAAGCTCATCCAAAGCGTCTGAGCGGCGTGCAGCAGACTCTGCAACAGCCTCCTCAATATCATCTGATACTTCGGCACCTAAGTTCTTTGAGAACCACTGTGTAGCCTTTTCTGACTCGGGTACCCACTGTGTAGAGCGAAGGACACCACGGATACCTTTGACAAGTTTACCCATGCCTTCAGCAACATCTACAAAAAGACCGATGCCAACGCCTTCAGTGACGTTCTTAGCACGTTTAATGTCAGGACTGTCGCTATCAAGTGTAGCTACGTTGTCAGGAATCCAGCCAAATTGAGCAGGAAATGCTTTCTTTAATGTGCCACTTAGGTTATCGTCTGTCTGGTTAAATTCTACAGCATAGTCAACACCAGCACCCACACCTGCACCTAGCAATTTAGGAGCTACAAACTTAAGGAATGGATCGTTGAATAGCTTAGCGCGACTAGCAGTAGCAGCAGTTTGAAGTCCACTGCCAATGCCTTTGGTAAGGAAGATAGTAGGAAGTACAACACTGCTAACTTCCCGAAGACCCTGTGTTACATCAGCTTGAAATTTAGGAGCTTTCTTTAGTTCAACACCAGGAATCAAGTTAATAGTATCAACAAACCAGTCATTGATACCTTGACCAGGCGCTGCCAGAACATCAAAAGCTTGTTTCAGGATGTTCTGACCACCTTCTTGTTTTTGTTGCCCTTGACCCGTAGGTTGGGCGGGTTGTTGCTGAGATCTCTGAGGCTGTTGAGGAGTACCCATCTCTTGCTGCAGTGCTTGCCGACGAGCCATGCTCTCCATGATTGACATGTCTTGAGCAGACTGTTCAGCTTGCAACATGAGTTGTTGCTCCTCTTGAGCCGTCATGTCTGGCGTACCAAACAAGATCTCTTGCGTGAGATCGTCTTCATTCATAGTTGTGTTCCGTTAGCGTTGAAGTTGTGAAACTACATAACGGCGAAGGTTGTCAAATCCCGCATAGGGAGTCATACTTTTACTACCCCTAGGAGCAGGGGCAAGAAAATCAATGGAAGCAATAGTTCCATCAGCTGAGCGTACATTACCTGTACCACCTTGTGTGCCAATTATATCACCGGCACCAATCTGCTGACCAGGACGTAGAGTTACACCATCAGCCAGGTGACCGTAAAGTACATCTACCTTTTGACCAGTCATTGGGTCAGTAGATTCAACGACCACATAGTTACCATAACCAGGTTCACGGTTTACATCTTTAACTACACCGCCGAGTACGGCTGGGAATCGCTTACTTTCAAAGTAAAGATCTACACCAGGCTGACCACCAGCGGTTTCAAAGTTAACAGAAGAAGGACGTTCGAAACTGGTGGCACCATAACGTTGCATACTTTGACGCATTGTACCCCCACTTCTCAGTGCAGATACATCACCATACTTAGCACGTGCTTTCTCAAAACGTTCATAAAGACCTTTAGCATATCCTGCTTGTGCAGTGTTAGGTCTACCAGCATCTACCCAATTCTTGAAGCCAGCCTCTCCCATGTTCCACACATAGACTGTATCCTTCCAGTTACCATACTTTTTATAGATATTAGAGAGGATGCCAGCACCAAGGGTAAGGTTAAGCCTGGGATCTTTAAGAGCACGCTCACGTTCAGCACGAGTAGCACCAGGACCATGATATTCTTGGCTGAGTTGCATCAGCCCAACACCAGCTGCAGCCCCACCCATTGATAAGGAGTTGGGATTCCAGCTACCATTCTCTGCCTCAGCAAATGCAGCAACAAAGGCTGGATTGATACCAGCTTTCTGTGCAGCTTCCATTACCAACGGACCATAACCCTTAGGAACAATGTTCGGATCAAAGGTACGTGTTGACATCATAGCTCTACTGGAGAGCTGTGGTGTACGGTAAGCATCAAGCATTCGCTTTAGCTGAGGATTGACTGTATTACTAAAACTCAATGCAGAGTTAGGAAGTTGCATAGGCTGTAATCCAGCAGCAATACGCTGCCTATTGATCACAGTAAATGGATCAACACCCATCTGTCTGCCAACATACTCAGCCATGGGGTCCATAGTGAACCGAGGCTTAGCCATTGACTGTTCAATTTCATTGAGTTCAGAGATTGTGTAGATAGAGCCGTTGCTATCAAGCGCCTTTACACCAAGCCTTGCAATACTACCTTGTACCCACTGCATACGAGCAGCAGATGCACCAGATGGTTTAGCTGCTTTAGTGAATGCAGCATAACCACCTAGGTTTGTGCTATCATTAGAGAAGAACTGAGGATTTTTAGCCTGAGCTGAGAACTCTTGTTGAACAAAAGATAGCGCAGCATTCACTGCATTAGGATCACCAGCAGCCTTCAGCTCAGAATACTTAGTTAGGAACCTATTCTGAAGACGTTGTGTCATCAGAGACACACTCCAGTGATAAGTACCGTCAGGTTTAGCTTGAATGGTAGGAGGAGACTTGGCTAGAGCTGCCAAGGCGTCCATCTGTGGTTTGAAGTTACCATTAGCAGAACGATCCTCACTGGTTGCCCTAGCAATGCTACGCCACTGTGCAGCAATAGTACCTGGAATACCCATATTATTGAGGCGTTCTTCAGTGAGAAGTCCACGATCTGCTAGATCCTTAAGTTGGGTTTCCACCTTCTGCCTGTACAAAGCATTAGTAGACTCATTACGCCTCATGCTATCAAGGCGCTGACTATCAATACCAGGTGCTACCTCATCGAGGCGTGCTTCTGCGGCATCAATATCAGCATCAGTATAACCATTAGGCATTGATTCAAGCATTGAGATAATATCTTTCTCAGCCATACTGCGCTGAGTCATCATCTCACTTTGTTCAAGGTTAAAGTCTTGAATGGCACGAGCCTTTGCTTGTACAAATGCACGAGCAACTTCAATTACTTGAGGATCATTCTGATTGAATTCACCAAAGGTAGTTACTGTACCATCATCCAGAGTTACAGGTTGATTCAGCAGTTCCTGCCATACAGCCTGACCATCTTGCCAATTATCACCAGCAGCAGTGGTTGCAAAGTACCGAAGTAGGTTTGCTTTTGCTACTCGACGTTGAGCACCAGCAGGTTGAGATGCTAGCCACATTGCAGCACCAGGAGCACCTTCAGTGCTGATTTTCTGATGAATGCTTCGGATAATGTTATTATCTACCTCAGCATCAGCAAGCTTCCGATACTCAGCATTAGCTGCTTGTTGCAATTGATTCTCAAATGCACGCATCTGTGGGTGAATATAAGATGCAGCAACTTGGGGGCTAAGGCTAAGCGCACCTGACTCACGAGTATACCTATCCCGCATTTGGGATAGGATGGTATTCTGCGCCTCTAGATCGCCACTGGCACGGGCTTCAGCATAGCTAAGTTCTTGACCTTCACGAACTTTAAACTTATAGTTTTCGTTAACATAGTTACCGTAACCAGTACCAAGTTTTTCAGCAAGATCACGCGACTCAGACCAATACTTAGCATTGCTATTTTTCATCAAATAGCGGATGTCTTGAATTGATCCGTTGCCACTATCCAGAAGACCCTTGATGAATTGGTTCTCAGCAAGAGCTTGATCAGTGAGGTTCCTATCTAGCTTATGGATCTCAAGTAATCCTTTGGTATCAAGACCAAGTGCATAGATTGATTTCTGTACACCAAGCTTGATCCCTTCTTCTCTTTTCTTATTATACTCACCAAGTGCATTGAATGCTGTCTCAGAGAAGCTAGACAAAGCCTGAAGTGTTTGAAGCTCTTGTCTACCTTGAATATCAGCTTCACGGATGGTCTGCTGATAGTTGTTTTGGATCTGCTGTTGAACAGCTTGCCGGTTATTCAGGTCTCTTTTAAAGACCATCTCCCGGTTAGCCATTTCCATCTGCTGTGCATTCTGCATAGCATCAGCATAGCGATCACGGTTAGCAAGGTCAAACTGCATAGCACGTTGCATTGCTTGCAGTTGTTGTTGACCTTGTGCTAGATATTTACGTGATTCATCCGGCGCTTCAATTGGCTTGAACCCGCTCGGACTTGCATAACTTTTAAATTTAGCCATAGTTAACCGAACGATTTAGTAGCGGGGTTCCAAGAACTCAATGCAGCATTAAATGCACCAGATGCGAATTGACCAAGACCTGCAGCAACAGGACTCATGCCACCAACATAACCCTTCTTAGGACGAACACTATTCCACAGTTTCTTATCAAACTCCATAGGATCTTGAAGAGTAGGACGTGGAAGAGCCATCGGCTTAGGAATAGCAGGAGGAATCATAGGCTCAAGCATCACATTAGCCATAGCTGTGAGGTCCGCTTGATACTTACTCATTGCAGCTTGTGTACGCATAGCCTTACCTTGGTTAGCCATGCTGACACGTGAGGCAGCAAGTTGTGCCTTATCAAGATAGAAGCTATCATTCAACTGCTCAAGCTTTGTATTAATAGCCTCAGCAGATAGGTAG
>Ga0255065_1000478_pt1 | contig 9729 bp, 7 predicted proteins | sample Colum_Cont_RepC__2_FD_188441 | JGI IMG/M metagenome (GOLD analysis project Ga0255065, IMG submission 188441) | Freshwater microbial communities from Columbia River, Oregon, United States - Colum_Cont_RepC_0h | ecosystem: Environmental > Aquatic > Freshwater > River | place: USA: Oregon | collected...
TCGAGGCGGCGGAAGAGCGGGGTGAAGACGTCGCTCTCGTAGTTGGAGATCACGCCGGAGAAGTCCTTGAAGTTCTTCGTGCACTGCATGATGCCGCTGACGCGTTCGAAGCCCATGCCCGTGTCGACGTGGCGGGCCGGGAGCGGGCTGAAGGTGCCGTCCGGGTTGGCGTTGAACTGGATGAAGACCAGGTTCCAGATCTCCATGCAGCGGGCGTCGCTGCCGTTGACGAGCGTGCCCTTCGTATCGCCCTCGGGGGTGAGGTCGACGTGGAGTTCGGTGCAGGGACCGCAGGGGCCGGTCTCGCCCATCATCCAGAAGTTGTCCTTCTTGTTGCCGTTGACGATGTGGATGGCCGGGTCGAGGCCGGCGGCGCGGAACTTCTCGGCCCAGACGTCCCAGGCCTCCTGGTCGAACTCGGAGGGGTCGCCCTTGGACTTGTCCGGCTTGTAGACGGTGGCGTAGAGGCGGTGCTTCGGGAACTTCCAGACCTCGGTGATGAGCTCCCAGGCGAAGTCGATGGCCTCGCGCTTGAAGTAGTCGCCGAAGGACCAGTTGCCCAGCATCTCGAAGAAGGTGTGGTGGTAGGTGTCCAGGCCGACGTCCTCGAGGTCGTTGTGCTTGCCGCCCGCGCGGATGCACTTCTGGGTGTCGGCGGCGCGGCCGGGGGTGTAGGGGCACTTCGTCTGGCCGAGGAAGATCGGGACGAACTGGTTCATCCCGGCGTTGGTGAAGAGCAGGTTGGGGGAGTCCGGCATCAGGCTCGACGACTGGACGATCGAGTGCTGCTTCGATTTGAAGAAATCGAGGAAGGACTGGCGGACTTGGGCGGAGGTCATGGGACGTTAAAGGGGGCGAAGGAAGGGGTCTTTTTAAGCCCCTGTCGGGGCAAAAGGGAAGGGGAAACGAGGGTTAAAGCGGTTGGCGGCTGGCGGTTGGCGGTCGGGATCAAATCAGGGGTTTACGCCAACCGCCCTCAAAGCCTCGATGACTTTAGGAGGCGGATAGGCTTAGGCGTGGCGGCCGCCGCTTGCCCGGGCGTTTCCTGATAACCGACAAGCAACCCCTAACCGCCAACCCTTAACCGCTAACCCCTAATACTGCGCTACTTCTTCTTCGCCAGAATCCATCCTTCCAGCTCCGCCTCGCCATAGGCCTTGTCCCAGCTGTTGTGGCCCACGCCGGGGTAGATGGTGAACTTGACGTCGGCACCGGCCTTCTTGGCGGCGTCGACCATCGTCTGTCCTAGGTTGAGCTTCACGGCGCTGTCGGCATCGCCGTGGAAACCCCAGATGGGCATGCCCTTCAGGCTCGCGACCGTCTCGGGCTTGCCGCCGCCGCAGATGGGGATGAGCGCGGCGAACCGTTCCGGATGCTCGGCGCCCCACTTCCAGGTGCCGAACCCGCCCATGCTGAGGCCGGTCAGCACGACACGTTGTTTGTCTACCCGGTAATCGGTCAGGGCTTGGTCGAGCAGCTTATCGAGCGCCGCCGTGTCCCACCAGCCGCCGGACGGGCATTGCGGCGCGATCATGACGTAGGGCGTGGCCCCGCGCCGTTCGAGGGTCTGCGTCAGGCCGGTCTTGCGGACGAGCTGGACGTCGGCGCCGCGCTCCCCGGCCCCATGGAGGAACACCACGAGCGGCCAGCGCTTCGCCTTGTCCTGGTCGTAGTCGGCCGGGAGGTAGACGAGGTAATCGAGTCCGCCCTTGGCGCCGGGTTCGCCCAGGCGCTTGACCGAGGGCGGGAGTTTCGTGGCCGGGGCGACGAAGGCGGTGGCCTTGCCGTTGCCGGGTTTATCGGCGGCCCAGACGGGCGGAAGGCAGGCGAGCAGGCATACCAGGGGGAGGAGGCGCATGCGACGTGATTAGCCGGGGCGAGCCCCGGCCGCAAGCCCGCGTCGGCGCTCAGGCGTCGCGATGCGCGATGATGCGGCCGTGCAGCTGCAGCAGGGCCCGGGCCCCATTGGCGTACCAGACCGAGATGCGGTCGACGAGCTCGCCGCCGTGGGCGGTCACGACCGTCGCCTGCAGGCTGATGCGTGCCTCGCCGAGGGATTCCGCCTTGGCGTCATCGATCGTCTGGCGGAAGTGGATCGGCTGCTCGAGTTCCCTCGCGAACGTCTCTTGCTCGGCGAGGAAGAAGGCGATGGCGCCGATCTCGGTGCGGCCGTCCAGGATCAGGAAGGCATGGCCTTCCCCCGGGACGTCGCCCTCGCGCGGTTGGTAGAAGAGGCCGAGCCGGGCGGTGGAACCCTTGGCCCGCAGCGTCGCGTTGAAGTCGTCCTTGGCGACCAGCCGAAGGTCGGGGTGGGACTCCTTGAGGTTGTCCGCGACGGCCTGCCAGAGGGCTGGTCTCATCCGTCCATCATGACCGCCGCCCGCGATCGAGGCAAGCCACGGGGCGGGCTGTGAAGAAGTCCCGTCGGTCGGCGGCCTATTTCCGCGTCGGTTCGCCGCCGAGCCGGAAGGTCGCCACGAGCGGCCGATGGTCGGAGGCCTGGGTGTCGGGTATCCGGGTCCGCACCGGCCGGAGGCGGGCCGCGTCATACCAGAAATAGTCGATGCGCTCGCGGGGTCCGTCGGAAGGGAAGGTCGGGCCGGCGGAAGTCTCCAGGGTCGCCCAGGCGTCCGCCCAGCGCTCGCGCAGCGGGGCCAGCGCGGGCGCGTCGGGCAGGGCGTTGAAATCCCCCGCCAGGATGAAGGCCCGCTCGGCCGGTAGGCCGAGGAGGGCTTCCCGGATGAGCCCCACCTGATGCCGGCGCTCGCCGTCGTCGCGCGTGGCGTCCAGGTGGGTCGTGAGCAGGTCGACTTCACGCCCCTCCCATAGGAGCGTCGCCCGCAGCAGTCCGCGGGGTTCGCCCGGCCGGGTCTGCGCGTAGACGGAGTTCTTCCAGGCCTTGATCGGCAACGAACTCAGGAGGGCATTGCCGTATTGGCCGCCGTCCTTGGTGCGCAGGTTGGCGTCGAAGACGCCTTGCCAACCCAAGGCTTTCGCGAGTTCCGTCGTCAGGTCGCGGCGTTGGGTGCGTCCCATGCCGCGGTCGACTTCCTGCAGCAGCGCCACCTGTGCGCCGCTGGTCCGGATGACCTCGGCGATGCGCGGTAGGTCGACTTTGCCGTCCATGCCCAGGCCGTGGCGGATGTTGTAGCTGATGACGGTCAGTTCCGGTTCGGCGGCGAGGCCGGGAAGCAGGCCGAGCAGCAGCAGGATGGGACCAAGCAGGGGGCGCATGGGGGCAGGTTGGACGCCGCCCGGGCCGAGGCAACCGCGCAACAAAAAGGGCGCGCCGTGAGGCGCGCCCTGTCGGGAGGAGTCTCGGGGACGGCTTACTTGCCGGCCGGGAACGGGTGTTCCTTGAGGATTTCCTCGGGCGTGTACATCGCCGTGCGACCCTTGTTCGCTTCGCGGGCCTTCTTCACCTGGGCGGCGGTCACGGGGGGCAGGTTGTTACCCCAGGACTGGCGGACGTACGTCAGGACGGCGGCGACTTCCTCGTCCTTGAGCATCTGGCCGAGCGGGGTCATCGCGGCTTGGCCGGCGGCCACGTCGCCGTACTGCTTGCCGTTGAACGTCATCTTGCCGTACATGCCGTTCAGCACGAGCTTGATGGCGCGGGTGGGGTCGCCATCGATCCACGGATTGGTCGGGTAGCCGGTCATCTTGGCCAGCGACGGGTAGCTGCCGAACGTCGGCTTGGACTTGTCGGGGAAGCTGTCGATGCCCTTGCCGTCGGCCTGGTGGCAGGTGACGCAGAGCGCCTCGCGGTGGTAGACTTCCTTGCCGAGGTCGTAGAGCTTCTTGTCGGCCTTGGAGAGCTTCTTGTCGGTCGGGCCGTACTCGACTTCCTTGGGCTTCTGCAGGGCCTTGGGGTCGACGAGGCCCTTGCCTTCGGGCAGGGAGCCCAGCTGCTTCATGGTCTCGCGGAGGCAGTAGGAGATGTACTGGTCCTTGGAATCCTTGAGCGTCAGCGCGGCGGCGACGGCCTTGGCGGTGTCGGCGCCGTTGAAGAAGCTGAGGGCGCGGACGGCCTCCAGCTGCACGCGGGGCGACTCGTCCTTGGTGCCGGCCACGACGAGGTCGATGGCGCCGGGGATGCGGTCGCGCTGGTAGCAGACCACGCGGAGGGCCTGGGCGCGGGCGTTGTGCTCGGGCGACTTCAGGAGGGCCTTGATCAGGTCGAGGTTGACGACGTTGTGCCACTGGTGGACCCAGAGGGCCTCGAGGAGGTGGTGGGCGTCCTCCTTCTTCGCGGCGTCGAACTGCTTGGCCCACTTCTGGGTGGCGGCGATCACCTTCTCCGAGTCGTGCTTATGGAGCTCGATCTTGGCGCGCTGGCGGACGTTGTCCTCGTGCTCCTTGAGGAGATCGAGCAGGGCCTCGATCGGCTCGCCGTCGATCTTCTTCGGGGTGAGCAGGGGGCGGCTCGGGAAGGTGATGCGGTAGAGGCGGCCGTGGGCGTGGTCGCGGTTCGGGTCGCGCAGGTGGTGCTGCAGGTGGCCGATCAGCATCTGGGACCAGTCCATCACGTAGAGCGAGCCATCGGGGGCGACGGCCACGCCGGAGGGGCGGAAGTTGCCGGCCTTGGTGTTGTCGGCCTTCACGAGGCCGGGCTCGAGGGTCTCGCCGCGGATGCCGGAGGCGTCCTTGGTCTTCTCGGAGCCCGGGGAGAGCTTGGCGCGGAAGATGCCCTGGTAGGTGATCACGTTCGTGTTGAGGAACATGCCCTGCCAGTCCTCGGGGAAGTGGCGGCTGCTGAGGATCGCCGTGCCCGGGCAGGGACGCGAGGGGCGGTTCCACATCTGCGGGTAGCCGGGGTGGCTGCCGGTGTCGAGGTGGCCGGAGAAGCCGGGTCCGAAGTAGTTGGCGTTACCGGTGGCGTCCGTGATGATGTCGTTGCCCCAGTAGTCGAACACGCGGCCGTGCGGGTTGGCGAAGCCGTAGGGCACGTAGCGGGAGAACTTGTGGGTCTGCGGCTCGTAGCGGTAGATGGCGCCGTTCGTGTTGCGGACCGCGCCGCGGTCGAAGGTCTCGACCTGGGTGCGGTGGAACACGCCGTCGGAGAAGTAGAGCGCACCACCCGGTTCGTAGCAGATCGAGTTGGTCTCATGGTGCGAGTCGGCCGCGTCCATGCCGGAGAGGAACTTCTCCTTCCAGTCGGCCTTGCCGTCGCCGTCCGTGTCGCGCACGTACCACATATCGGGCGACTGGATGAGGATGACGCCGTCCTTGTAGAACTGGAAGCCGGTCGGGCAGTTGAGGCCGTCGAGGAAGACGTGGGACTTCGCGACCTTGCCGGTCTTGGGGTCGAGGTCGAGGACCAGGAGCTTGTCGAAGTTCTTGGTCGTCGGGGTGGTCTCGGGGTAGTTCGGCCAGACGGAGAGCCAGAGGCGGCCCTTGGTGTCGAAGTTCATCTGCACCGGGTTGATCAGCTCGGGGACGGTCGTCTCGTCGGCGATGAACTCGATCTTGCAGCCCTCGGGCAGGGTGAGGTGCTTGAGCTGTTCTTCGCCCGACAGGTAGGGCACCGGCTCCTTGCGGTTCGGCGGGACGGAGAGGTAGGGGAGGAGGTTGGCGTCGTCGGCGACGAGGGTCTTGCCCTGGGCGGCGGCCCAGATGACCTTGTCGCGGTTGGCGGCCTTGATGTCGCGGTTGGCGAGTTCGCGGCCGATGACGGTGGCGTTGTCGATGCCCTCGTACTTGATGCGGGAGCGCTGGCCGTAGATGTTGAACTGGTCGACGGTGCGGTAGCGGTGGTGCCACTCGGTGGCCTTGTCGTTCACCGCGGCGAGGACCTTGGCGTCGACGGCCGGGGCGGCCTGGCCGAAGAGGGCCTGGAACTGCAGCGCGGCCACGGCCTTGTCGCCTTCAGCGTTCAGGTGGATGCCGTTGATCGTGAGGCGGCTGGCGGCGCCGGCGAAGAGCTTGGCGGAGGGGGTAAACAGGTCGACGAACTGCACGCCGTTGGCCTTGGCCACCTCGGCCATCGCGGCGGTGTAGAGGGCGAGGTTCTTGTTGTTGCGGGCGGGGAAGGCCGGGTCGAAGTGGACGGACTTCATGTCCTCGTGGGCGAGCGGGGAGAGGAGGACGATGCGGGGCTTGCCCTTGCCGTAGTCGGCGGCGAGGTGCTTCTTGAGGAAGCCATCGAGGTTCTTCTTGTAGTCCTCGAGGCCTTCCGGACCGCGGAACGATTCGTTGAAGCCCCAGTAGGCGAAGATCACGTTGGCGTGGAAGTGGGCGCCGGCGTGGTAGGTGACCGTGGTGTTGCCCGACTTGGTCGTCAGGTCGCCCGGCTTCATGTCCAGGAAGTACTCGAGGGTCGGGACCTCGTCGGAGCGGTGGCGGGTGTGCACCTCGTCGCCGGAGAAGCCGAGGTTGCGGACCACGAGCTCCTTGTCGGCGTGGGCCTGATGGATCAGGGCCTCCAGGTTGCCGTAGTGCTGCTGGCGGTCGGCCAGGCCGCTGCCGACGAAGGCGATGTGGTCGCCTTTCTGTAGCTGGAGGGTCTGCGCCGGCAGGACCGCGGAGAGGGTCAAGGCCAGCAGGAGGGTGAGCGTCTTGCGCATGGGTGTGTTGGTAGTAGAAATGGGGAGGCCATCCGGGAGGGATGGTCGGTCAGGGGAGGGGTCAACCTGTCGTTTCTCCGACCCTCTGCCAAGGGCAATGTTCCTGCCGCGCTCCCCAAGGGTAGGTCAGTCATAATGTTTCGTATAAAGAGGGCCAGGGACAGGGAAAGGGGCAGTTTCAGGCATGGGTAAAGGGGGCGATTTATCCTCGGGCCGTCCGGACCTCTCGATGGGCGGCCGACCGGGGACGGTCAGCCCTACCTCCTTACCCTGGCACGCGCGTCTATGGCATCTCCCTGTCAGCCCCAGCCCCAGCCCTCACTTCCCCAGTTCCTTCTGCAGCGACTGCACGACGGCTTGTCCGAGGGCGGCGTAACCTTCCGCCGTGAAGTGCACGTCGTGCGGTTTCTGGAGTTTGGCGAGGTCCGGGGTGATCGCCGCGTTGAGGTCGTCGATGGCGACCCCGTTTTCCTGCATGACCTTGAGGGCGATCCGGTTGTAGGTGGCGACGTCGCCGAAGTTGCGCGGGGGGTTGAGCTTGCCCTCGGGGACGGGCGTCGTGGTGGCGAAGATGAGCCTGGCCCCGGTCTTGCGTAGTTCGGCGACGAGGCTGCGGAGGTTGCGCTCATAGTCCTCGGGCTCCACCTGGCGCTTCCCGCCTTCCATGATCTTCAGGTCGTGCAGGCCGAAGTTGAAATGGATGACGTCCCACTTGGCCGGGCCGAGCCACTTCCCGAGGTTCGCGACGCCGTTGGCGGTCGGGCCGCCGTTGATGGTGATGCGGTGCACGTTCGCCTTGCCCTCGAGCTGCTTGCGCACCGGCAGGGTGTAGCCAATCGAGATCGAGTCGCCGATGAGCAGGATGCGCGGAAGCCCCGCGACGTCCTGGATGGGCGCCATCGCCGGGTCGGGGGCCTTGGTCTTCGCCTTCGCTTTGGGCGCCACATTCACCGTCTCGGCCGGTTTCGCGGGGGCCGGGTCGGCGGCTTGGGCGAAGGCGGCAAGGGTGAGCAGGAGGCCGAGGGACAGCGTCTTCATGGGGTTATCCCGAAGGTGTCCCTGGCCGTGCGCCCTGGCAAGCGGGCAATCGCCTAGCGATTGAGCAGCTGGCGGGTGACCTCGCCGAGGTCGACTTCGGGCTTGGCGGTCCAGCGTGGCTTGAATACGGCCGGGGCCTCGACCTTGGTGCGGAAGATCACCGTGTTATCGAGGTCCAGGTCGGCGGACCAGATAAACTTGGCGCCGGCGAAGGCGTCCTTGGCTTTCTGGAAGCTTTCCTTCGGGTTGACGCGTTCCTCGGTGTATTCCGTCGCCGCCGCCCAGCCGCTATCGTCGAAGTCGACGGCGTACCAGTTCGCCGGGATCGGTTCGTGTCGGACCTTCGGATTCCCGACCTCGCGGTCGAGCGGCCCCTTGAAGAAACTCTTCGCCTTCCATTTCGCGTTGGTGACGGTGCCGTCGGAAAACTTGATGATCAGGCCCGCGTCGCCGATGCGGTTGCCGTACTCGAGGCCGGTCTTCGGGTCCGCGTTGTCCATCGCCATCACGGCGATCGTCATCGGGTATTCCGGCAGCAAGTCGACCGAGACGACGTTGTGCGGCATGTATTCGATCGGGTCGACGACGCGGAGCTTGCCGTTGATGAAGAGGACGAACCAATTGTCCGCGTAGACGTTGAGCTTCAGGGCGTCGGCGGGAGCGGGTTTGATCAAACCCGACGGGTCGCCGGGCCCGCCTTTGCCGCCCTTGCCGCCTTTGGGACGCTCACCCTTGGGTCGGCCAGCCTCGCTCGGACCGGGTTGGGCCTGCTCGCCCGCCGCCCCGAGCTCGCCCTTGGCGCCGTCCGGCTCCGGCGCGGGCGGTCGCTTGCCGCCCTTGCCCTTGCCGTCGCCGCCCTTCGGCCGATCTCCGCCGGGCCCGCCTTGGCCGCCGGGGCGACGTTCGCCCGGCTTGTACGTCTCGGTCTCGGTCGAGCCGTCCGCCTTGGAGTAGATGAAGGTCCAGGTACCGTCGGCGTTCGCCGTGTACTTCACGCTGAGGGCCTTGCCGTTGAGCGCGTAGTTGAGCGCGTAGCTCTTGCCGTCGGCGCCGACCACGAAGTCCTTGATGAGCGCCCCGCGCAGCGGTTGTTGGGAGTAGGCGGAGCCTTCCTTGCGCACGTGACTGGCGGACGGCTGCGGGTCGACCTGCCCGTCGACCTCGGTGACCTCACCGTGGAAGCCGCCGTTGATGTAGGGGTAGACCTTCTGCGTATGGTAGTGGTACCCCAGCGCCTTCGTCTCGTGCCCGCCGAACGCGTCGAGTTTGCCGACCGCGCCGCCGTCGGGTTCGTCGTAGCCGTAGATCGGGTAGCCATCCAGCGCCACCGCGATCGGCTTGCCCTTGCCCAGGGTCTTCTCGAGGAAGACCGGCGCGTCGTGGTAGTGGTAGTCGTCGCCCTTGCCGCAGTGGCCGCCGAAATTGTCCAGCTCGCCGAACTTCTTGGCGTCGTCCCCGCGGTTGTTGAGGGCGTTGAAGATCGGGATGCCGTTCGCGGCCAGCGCGATGGCGCCGCGCAGGAAGTGGGTCTTGGCGGACATCGGCTCCTTGGCCGGCACGGGGTGGAGCGGAATCCGCCAGGCGCGCTCGCCGACGTAAGCCTGCGGGATCGGTACCTGCTGCTGCCAGGATTTGATGCCCGCCATCAGCGGGTGGTCGGGGAGTCCCTTCGCCTCGACGTAGAGGTACTTCTCGTCCCAGCGGACGCCGACCTTGGGCGCGAAGGCCGCGAAGGGCGCGGCGAGCGGAGGGGTCGGGCCGGTCGAGCCGGGGGCGGCCGGCAGGAAGAAGGTCAGGCGGGTCGCGACCGTCGGTGCTTCCGGGGTATCACGGTGATTCGCGTCGATGGGAGGGAGGTGGGCGTGGGCGGAGGCGGCGAGGAGCAGGGCCACCCCCGGAAGCAGACGCGACGATTTCATGATACAGCCATTATAAGGCGGCCGGCCTTAAGGGGAGGTTAAGGGTATGGAGGGGACTCAAGGGCTAGGGACAGGGACAGGGACAGGGCTAGGGGCAGGGTCAGTGGCAACGGTTGTGCGCAGTCACCATTCGACGGCATGACAATCTCCCTGAAGGAGTCTTTCCTCGTCGGCTAGCCCTAGCCCTAGCCCTGGCCCTGACCCTA